>FWWM01003876.1_pt1 | contig 36071 bp, 38 predicted proteins | sample 2228351 | NCBI WGS metagenome assembly FWWM01 (sample SAMEA103939774, study PRJEB20133) | metagenome
CCCCATGTCCTCGACACCGATCTTCAATCCTCCTCCCCTCCCCGGCCCTTCGGCCGGGCAGGGCGCGATGAGCGCCCCTCACCGACCGCGTCTTCACGCGGACGGTGGATCGTGCGGCAGGCGGACGATGTCGGTGCTCAGTGGGCGAGCTGGTCGGTGAGCGCGGTGCCGATATCGGCGTGCGCCGCGGCGAGCGCGCCGATCGCGCGGCTGACGACGTCGGTCGCCTCGTCGCTCGGATCGATGCACCAGCATTTGCCGGCGTGGCGGATGTCGATCAGCCGGTCGGACTTGTTGTCGATCCCGAACGTGTAGCCTTGACGCTGGTCGAAGCCGGCGACGGTGACGTCGGTCGTTTTGGCCTTGATCGTGACGACGGGCGCGACCGCGGGGGTCAGCAGCACGGTATCGCGCGGCGTTTGCGCCTGTGGGACCAGCGCGGGTGCGGGCGGCTTGCCGAGCGTCGGCATCTTCGGGATCGGCACGAGGCCGTTCACCGCGTCCTGCGCCATGTCGGCCGCCATTGCGGTCGCCATGAAGATGGCGGTGCGCGCGAGATCCTGGGCGATGGCTTCGCGGTGCGGCTCGGTCAGCGTGGGCAGGAGGTGGCAGAGTTTGGTGTCGAGCGCGAAGGCGACGGGCTCGGCGTTGGGATCGATGCACATGATCGTGACCTTTCGGCAAAATGCCCGGACCCCATGTCCAGGATGCCGATCCGGTCCCTCTCTCCTTCCGGCGCAGCCGGTGCCGGCATCGTCGCGAGGCGATGCCGTGCCGTTCAGCGAGGCGGTCGCGGATGTCGCATGAGGCGCTTCCGGGCGGCCGACAGATGATCGATCGAGCGTTGCAGGAAGAAGGCGTGCGCGCTGTCGGATTCGAGTGTCCCCAACCGGCGTTCGAGCGCCGTGATACGGTGGTGGATCGCATCGATCGTCAGCATGATATCGTCGAACGAGAGCGCGACGACGGTCTGCGGATAGGGATAGGGCAGCGCCGGCGCGACGAAGGCGAGGAAATGGGGCTGCACGGGCAAATGGTGCAGGAGGGCGGTCGCGACCGCGCGGCGGATCTGGGAGGCGCCGTGGACGAGTTCTGCTAGCAGCACGTCCATCGCCATCGGGCGGACGATGCGCAGTGCGCCGGGGTCGAGGGTGACGGCGATCGGATCGGTCGAGGCGAGACCGATGACGCCCTCCGACAGGATGGCGAGAACGTCGCCTTCCTCGATGCAGGGACCGTCATCGAGACAGGCGTCATGCGCGGCTTCGCTGGTGTCGAAATAATGGACGCGATACATGGGCTGGTCCCTTTCTGCTGGGTCAGGAATATTCCGGGCGACGTGCGGGAAACCGCGTGGGCGGGAGGCCGGAGAAGCTGAAGGCGCGGAAGCGTCCGCCGGTGTAGGCAGCCGAATCCACCGGCGGGCGATGCCGCTGCAGGCGCTCGAGCAGCCGGTTGGCGCGGCGCATCGCCGCGACCGCGGCCTCGTCGTGGTAATGGAGGGCGATCACGCGGACGAAGGTGCCGGTGTCGTACCGTAGGGTAGGCAGGGTGGCGTCTACGAGAGAACACCCCACTGCCCCCCTCCGAACCGGACGTGCAACTTTCACTGCATCCGGCTCTCCGCTCCGGGCACTGTAGAACGAAAGTCCGGCAGCTTCCCTGCATGAAGGAGTTGATGACAGGGCGCGCAAAGCGGCCTCGTCTTCCGGGCCCGTTCGGCGTGAAGCCTCCGGAACACCGGCCCATCCCTCATGCGACGCACGGGGTTGCTGTGGTGAAGATGGAACGGTCCATCGGTGCCGCCACATGCGGAGCATGCTTGGGCGAGCACTCGGTCAGTCAGGTTGGTCCTGCTTAACCGAAGAGCTTCCGTGCGAGGCGTGTTGTCGACCGACGGCCAGAACACCGGCCTACGATCGAGTTCCGCCAGTCGCCAAACCGCGATCCTCCTCTCATCCCTCCCAACGCCGATACGCACTACGTACCTGCCCGGGCCAACCCTGAGGCGCCGGAGCGAAGCCATTAGGCTTGTCCGATGCTTGTGCGCGAGCGTCTTGAACAGACTACCGCGCCAGAGAAACTCGAGCTTGTTGAGTGCGCCTTTCACATCCACGGCCAAGGCATAGTAATTTGCAAAGCCGCGAAGTTCGGCGTTGTAGACCTTGACGATCTCCGCATCATCCATGTGAAGCAGGCCCGGACGGTGCACAGCCCGTCCCAAGTCGAACTGACCATAGCCGTGCCTCTGGCTGAACGATTGCACCTTGTCGCGCGGGACCAGCAACTGAATTTGATCCGTCACCGTCCGCTTGACTGCGACGATGCCCGTCCGTGCCCGTTGTTTGACGAGCCGGTCGGACGCCGTGCGAGTGCGCACGTCGTAGCCAAGGAACCTTGCTCCCTTCCGAGCCTCGCGGATCCCGCTTTTCAACGGGGACGTTCGGAGCTCAAGCTCGCTCGCGAGGAAGCCCTCGATGGCGGCCTTGATCTCTTCGGCCTCGGCCCGGCTGCCGATAACCCCCAGAAGGAAGTCGTCGGCGTACCGGACGTAGCGAAGGCGTCGAAAGTCTGGATCGAACGGGTCCGTCGCGGGTAGCTTGCGCATCGCCGCGAGCGTCTCCTTTATTCGGTCCAGCCATGGTTGGATTTCATCAACCTGCCCTTTGTCACGCAGCGCAGCCACGCGCTTCCGGGCGTACTCGGAACGGCGCTGAAGGTGCCTGTATTCCGCCGATTTGCGACGTTGGGCACCCTTGTCGAAGCCAGCGACGAGCCCTTCCACATAATGGTCAAGCTCGTGCAGGTAGACGTTCGCGAGCAGAGGCGAGACGATGCCTCCTTGCGGCGTGCCACTATAGGTTTCGTGGAAACGCTGCTGCTCCAGATACCCTGCCTTCAGCATCGCACTGATGAGAGCGGTAAACCGCCTATCATCAATGCGACGTTCAAGCAGGCTCAACAATTTCTCGTGAGAGATGTTGTCGAAGTATCCTTCGACATCGACTTCGATCAGCCACTTCACGCCCTTCCATGTCTTGCGGACATGGTCGAGCGCCGTGTGACACGACCGCCCCCGTCGAAAGCCGTGTGACCGATCAGAGAAGATCGGTTCATAGACTTCGTTCAGGATCATCCTGACCACTTCCTGCACCAGTCGGTCGGTTGCAGTCGGGATGCCGAGCGGTCTTGTTTTACCGTTGGTCTTGGGGATGTGGACGCGCCTGACCGGCTGCGGGCGATACGTGCCCGCCGAGAGTTGCGCGATCACCGCATCGATCCGGCTTTCGTCGAGATCGGTTACGGCCTCACGGTCGATGCCGGGGGTCTCTGCCCCACGGTTCTGTTGGATGCGGCCCAAAGCTTCCACCCACAAGGAGCGGGATAGCAGCAGTCGGAACACACCGTTCACACGTTTGCCGGTCAAGGCAATCGTTCCAAGTGATTCCAGCCTTTTCAAGGCGGCACAGGGTTGCATCAGCAGACCTCCGCCCTGGTTCGATGCTGGATCGAAGCTGCCGCACTTCCCCCGCTCGGTTGCGCTTTCGCTCGGGTCACCCCGAACTTATACGGCCGACCGTCCCTCACCGAGGCAAGGGCTGTCCCGGCAATTACGCCGGGTGTTCGGGTAATATTGCGGCTCCGCCGCCATACAGGTCGATAACTCGACCAGCTACAGGCGGTCCCGTAGTTACGCGTGAAAGGAGATAAGCTAACGGTCTTAGGTGGCCTTTTCATCTCTAGTCCTCCGAAGGAGGTCACGCCGACAAGGTTGGCCGGTCAAGTCGATGGTACGGACTTGGCCGCTTCTCGGGTCCGAGCTGGTAGAGTGGACCCGACGCGTCGGTGCGGGGTTTCAGTCGCTTTCCTCGCCGCCAAGGGTTTAGGCCGCGAGAGATTGGGCTTCACGCAGTGTAGCGTTCACCATAACCGTCTTGCCCTGACCCGTTGCTTCAATGCGACTATTCACTTTGGGCCTTTTCCGAGCATGCTATGGTCCCGTTCTCCTTTCGAAGTTTCAGCCCGAGGGCACCGGTAAGCTCGGTGGGCAGATGCCATTGCCAACAAGCATCACGTCATCAGACGCACTCCTTTCTCGCGCCACAACGGCGCACACCAGCCCCCCTCTTCTGGACCTCCGTACTCGCGGTCGATTTCGTAGAAAGCGAGGATGCTGCGCATGGGACGGTGCTTTCGGGTTCGAGCGCACGGTCGATTCCATCCGCTCTCCCCTGCCCTCCCCCTCCGCTCCCCGTGCAGAAGGGGAGGCCGGTCATCGACGGCGCCGTGCGGCCTCGGCGGTCAGCGTGTCGACCAGATCACTGTGGTCGGCGAGTATGTTGTCATGGGGATCGGAGATGACGGTCGCTGCGCGGTCCAGCAGGTCGGCAAGGACACGGTCCTTGTTGGGAGCGCTCGTTCGGTTCGGACGCGACGGCTCGTCTCCCGCCTTGTCCATCAGGACGACGACGATCGAGGGCTTTTCGTCTTCGTCAAGCGGCCGGCTGTCGATGATGTGCCGTCCGCCGCGCGTGATCGCGAAGGCGTTGAAGGTGGGTGATACCCCGTTATCGGCGTTTGGGATGACGGTGCCGCGATCGTGGAACTGGATGTCGACGAAGCGCGCCGGGCCATCATAGCCCTTGCCCATGAACGAGAAGGTGATGCGGCGTCCCTCGCTCGTCTTCGCCGTGATCGTGAACGCGCCGTCGGGTATCTCGACGGGCTTGTGGGGCACGTCGTTGAACCCCGCGAAACCGATCGAGACGGCATCGTCGCGGGTCATGACGGGCAGGTCGGTGATGTCAGCCATGGGGATCCTTTCAGCTTGGGAAACACGAGCCAGCGGCGCGGCACTTGCGAGCCTCGTCCGGGCCTCGTTCGACCCGGACCGCGCAATCTGGTAGGAAGCCGGTCGACCAGAACGGGAGACCGAGCATGAAACTGGCAATTCTGAGCGTTATCGGCGCGATGGCGGCGACCCCGGCCGCGGCGCAGGTATTTGACATGGGCGGGCTGACCGGCACGCTCTCGCAGGACGCGGTCACCCAATCCGAGGAACGGCGGGCGAACTCGAGGTCGGCGCATGCAAGGGAGATGCAGCGCAGCGCGAAATATGATGACGAACGCACGATCTGCACGCGCTCGTTGCCGATGGCACGCGCCGATCTGGGCGCCCGGAACCCCAGGGTCGCGCAGCTCGCCGCTGCCTGCCGGCGGGCCGGCTATTAAGCGGCCCGGCGCACCGCCTGCGCCATCAGCGGCGTCGCCGCGGCGAAGGTGCGCAACGTCGAGGCGATAGCCGGGCGAAGCTTTGCCTTGCTCGACACGGTGATCTCGGGTGCAAGCGGTGTCCCGTCGGGTGCGGCGTAGCCGGTCGCGGTCAGGTCGCCGGTCGTGACGCGGATCAGATGCCCCTTGTGCGGTGCGGGACCGACATGGCGCGCGGTGAACTCGCCAAGCCGCCCGGTCAGCCCGGTAATCGCCTTGCCCCAGCGGATATGCCCCGCTGCCATCGTTTCGTGGTCGCAGCGCCCGCGAGCCAGCCAGATGCGCAGGTGGCTGCGCTGCTGGAGCCGCGTGTTGCGGGTGCGTTCCATCGTGCGCGTCAGCGGCAGCGCGCCGGCGATTCCGTCGAGCAGGTCGAGGTCATGGCCCTGTAGCGTCACCAGCACGTCGTCATAGTCACGCTCGCCGACAAGCCCGGTGAGCTGCCGGTGCAGGTGTTCGCGATCGGCATGGATGTGCACGCCGCTATCGAGGCGATCCGCCGCGACGAACCCGCCCTCGGTAAGCACCACGATCGTCGCGGCCTCGGAGCCGGGATGGGCGTGGATCAGGTCGAGAAAGTCCCATGCCGGATCACCGCCGATATCGTTGGCCGACAGGACCACGAGACGGCGCGACCAGCGCGCGGGTCGCGGCTCGTCGCTCGGCTTGGGCCAGCTTCCTGGAAGCGGCCTGCCGGTCACCGTCGCGATCGGCGCGGGCGGCAGATTGTGGCGGCGCAGGTCGGCGGTGAAGGCGCGCCTCGCGGCATCGAACAGGTCGGTGCGGTCCCCGCCGCCATCGGTGAAGCCCCGGTCATAGGCGGCACGGCGTTCGCCGAGCGGTACGTCCGAGGGGATGCCGTCCGGGTAATGATGCGGCCAGCCCGCGTGTGCGGCATACCAGCCATCGGCATAGCGGCACGCACAATCCCAGACATAGCCATAGTCGTCGCGCCCCTGCAGGAGTGCGATGTCGCGATCGTCACCGCGTCCCTGCTCGACCTGGGCCTGCGTGAAGGCGAAGTTGGTCGCCTCGCGCTGTGCCCTGGTTTCGGCCGCGATCGCGTCGTTGACGACGCGCATCGCGGCGATCCTCTCGCGGCCGCGCGCCATGCGCGCTTCCACCGGCGCCTGTGCCGGCAGATCGGGGAAGTCGCGCCACGCGCGCGCGATGGCATCGGCATGGGCAGGCGTGCGGCCGCGTTCGAGCCAGCACGCAGGATCGGCCGGGTCGAACGGTGGTTCTACCGGCTGCGCTGCGGCGCTCATCCGTGGAAGGGCGCGGGCAGCGCCATCCATTGTGCCGCGTCGAACGCCGACAGATCGACCTCAGCCGCCTCGTCGCCCCGGCACACCGTGGCGCGGTCAAGCCCGACCAGACCGTCCGTCCGGTTCCAGAATGCGATCTCGCCCTCGGGACTGCGCACCGCGAGGACATGGCCGTCGATGCCGTCGTGGCGGTTTTCGGCACGCAGCAGCGCGTGCTCGAGAATCCCGGTCGTGCTGTGCCAGTCGATACCGTCAGCGGTGATGACGACGCACCCGCCTCCGAACTCGCCAGGATGAAGCCGGTCGCAGTCGCTCGACCACGCAAAGCCGCACGGCAGCGCGGAGGGACAGGCGATGCGGATCAGTTTGGCGACCGGCTCGACACCGAACTGGTCACCGGAGAACAGCGCCTGCACCAGGCCGTTCGCGTCGGGTTCGGACAGGTCGATCCGGCAGTCCAGGTAAGGGAAGCTCCAATCGTCGAACAGGTCGAGGAAGCTCTCGAACATGCTCGTTCCTTTCGGCGGGAACAGCGCATGGAAGGCGGTGCCGAGACTGTCGTAGCCGAGCGCGAGATCCTCGTCGGCGCCATTGGTGTCGAGGATGTCGACCGCGCGCTCGGCGAGCCGCAGCATGTTCGCCTCCCCGGCAGTGACGGTGAGCGCGAACGCGGCCTTGGTGTAGCTGTTGGCCATGGGGATTTCTCCATTTCGGATGGATCGGCGCCATGCGCCGTAAGTCTGCCGTTCAGGCGGATGCGGCGAGCCGTGCGCGGGCAGTCGCGGCCTCGGCGGGGAAGGCGGCGGCAAGGTTGGCATGAAGGACGGCGAAGTCGGCTACCGGGAAAGTGCCGTCGCAGGCAGGACGCGTCGTCATCAGCGCGCCGATGACGATGGCAGCGGTGTCGATATGATCGACGACCGGCACAGGTCCGGCGTAGCTGACCGGCGCGCGGAAACCCGCCTCGATCCAGGTGGCAAGCCCATCCTCAACGGCTTCGGCATAGGCTGACACCGCGGCGTCATCCTCATCGGTGATGCGCAACCCAAGCGTGCGGTAGCAGCCGAAGTCGTGGTGGTTGGCGATGGTCCTGAAGCGGCACCCTGCGGGCGGCGCGCCGTGGCGCGCGATCAGCGCGCAGCGATACGCCTCGATCTCGAGCGCATTCAGCGTGTCGAAGTCGGGCGACCGGCCGAGTTGCGCGCAATCTTCTTCGGCCGGACCGGCACCAAGGTCGATCGTGTAGGACATGGGGGGGGTTCTCCGTCGATCCAGTACCGGATCGACCATCCCTTCCCCCTCCCCTTCGCTACCCCGGGGCAGGCTGGATCAGCGGGTAATGAACCGCCTGGCAGCAAGCTGCGCTTCGCCATCCGATTGCCCGAGCGTCTTCAGCCGGTCGGTTTCGAGACGGATGGCAAGGTCGGATGGAAGGCTGGCCCAGCGCGACGCGATCGTCACCGCCTCGCGGGCGTTGGCAAGCTCGCCGATCGCGGTGCCGTGCCATGCCACGGTCTCTTCCTCGCCGGCGAGGTGGGGATGCGGACGCAGCACCTGTACGAAGAAGGTCTGCATCGGCCTGTCCCATCCGATGAAGACGGTGGACGCGCCATCGAGGCCGGGGAACTGGTGGCGGCTCATGGTGATAACCTCCTGGTCAGGCTGCAAGCGTGTTCCATTCAGGGTGCCACGGACGCGGCCTTGGCTCAAAGCGTAGGATGCCGGTGGCGAGGTGATGACCATCGGCCGCGCGTTTCTCCAGCCAGTCGCGGTAAAGGACGGCATCGGCAAGATCGCCGGCGAGCAGATCGTCGAGCATCGCGGACTGGCGGGCGATCTCGTCCGGGAGCGCGTGCCAGTCGAGCGCGTCGAGGAAGTCCTTGCGTCGCTCGAGGTAGCGGGTCAGCCGCGCGACCTCGGCACGCGCGGCGGCGATGGCGGGATCGATGTCCATGGGCGCTCTCCCGTCAGGCGGTCATCAGTGCCGGCAGCGCCACAGGCGCCGTCAGCTCGAGGTCGCGGCGGATGCGGCGCGCAAGCCGTTCGGGGTCGATGAGTTCGCGCATCGCGGCATAATGGTTGGGCGGACCCGCCGGATCGCGCGTCACGCCGGCACGGCGGTAGAGCAGTTCGCGACCTTCGCGCAGCCGCCCGATCGTCAGTTCGAGATGAAGATCGGACGTGCGCAGCACGATCTCACCCGCCATCGAGACCTCGCCGGGCAGCGAATGGATATCGAAGGCATCGGGCGCGACGTCGAGCGCGGCGGCAAGCCGGCGCAGCGCCTTTCGGCCATCGATATGGAAACGCTCCTTGGCGACCGCATCATAGGCAACGCCGCGGATCGCGAGCGACAGCAGCGGGGGGAAGCGTCGCAGTGCCGCCACGCGGTCGGCGCAGGTGCCGCGCAGCACGGTGTCGTCGGGGCGGGCGGCGCAGATGGCGGCGAGATGGCGGGCGAGCAGCACGATCGCGGGATCGCTGTTCGCATCGAGCCCGGCATGCCGGCAGTCCTCGATCGCCTTTTCGATCGCGTGGATCGTGGTCGGGATGGTGGTCAGCGCGCTGGGATCGAGCGCCTGCTGGTGGCGGAATGCGACGTCGAACATGGGGGGCGTCTCCGGGTCGGAAGCGCGACCATCGCGCTCGCCCTCCCGTCCCCTCTCCCCTCCGGTCGCCCTGCCGTTCGGCGTCAGCCGAAGGCGCGCATCAGGCTCATCATGCCGCCAAGTGCCGCGATCAGTACGACCTGGCTGCCGATGAGCCAACGGATCGTATCGTTCTTGGCCGACGCGATCTCGGTCCGCACCTTGGCCATCTCGGTATGCACCGTGGCGATCTCGGCCTTGAGATAATCCTTGGTGACCAGATCCTCGCGCGAGGTGACCATGGTGTCGCCAAGAATGGTCGCAATGGCGTCGGCGAGCGGCTTGGCCGCACCGGCGGTTTCGAGGTCGCGTGAAGCGCGGATGCTGTTGAACATGGTCGCCATCGTCGTCGATCTTTCTATCATATGGGTGAACGGTCGGGAATGCGCAAAGTCTCGCGTGCTCAGGCGGCCGGCACCCACTTTTCCATGTCGTCGCCCTGGCGCAGACAGACTTGGCAGGTGGTGGCATCATAGGTCGAGGCAAGCGACCAGGCCTGCGTCTCGCGGTCCCACACCGCGGCGGCATCCTTCACCAGGTCATCGCTGCCGCATTTGTCGCAGACCGGCGTCACGCATGGCGTACCGCGCGCGCGCAGCGGCTCGGCGCCGCAGATGCTCCAGTCACCATAAAGTGTACCGCCATGCGGCAGGCAGTCGCCGTCGAGCTGGATGGCGTGCTCACCATACCCGTCGTGGAAATGGATTTGGGCATCGGGAAAATGCTTTTCCATGACCTCGCGCGCGCCGCGCAGCTTCACGTCACTACCATAGGTGGTGTGGACGTAGCTGAGGGGGCCGATGGTGGGGCCTTCGCGGCCCCAGGTGTCGAGGTCCTGCTCGAGGGCATCGCGACCGTGGAAGAGGTGGAGATAGACGCTCATCGTCGGAATCCTTTCAGTCAGGGTAAAGCGCGACGGCACTGTCCGCTCGCGCGCAAGGCGACACGCGTTCAGGCGAGCGCGGCGACCTGCTTGGTGATGGGAGCCATGCTCTCGACCTGGACCGCGCCGAGGCTCTCGAAGGTTTCGACCTCGGTGCGCTCGGCATAGCGGGCCTTGTCGACCAGGCCGTAGCGTACCTCGCCGGTATAGTTGGCGAACCCCAGCGCATCGACGCCGGCAAGCTGGCGGAACACCACCCCGACCTTGCCCGTAGGCACCCAGTCGGCCCAATCGCCATAGGCGGCGGTCGAGACATAACCCCCGATGACGGCTTGATACGCGGCGCGCCGGCGCGAGACATTGCTGTCGCGCGGGGTCACCGCCTTGCCGGTGAAGGCACCATAGGCGTCAGGCAGCCAGTTACGCGCGATGTCGTGGGCGAGCGGCAGTTCGAGATCACGCAGCGGATCGCGGGTAGCGCGCCATTCAGGCTCGAAGGCGAGCATCACGCGGGTCCAGTCGACATCCTCCTCATATGCGGCATCGTCACGCCGTAAAAGCGCGGGCATCGCCGATTGGCGCTCGTCGGAAAGCAGGAAACCGCCATGGCTGGCGGTGGTGACATGCCAGATGCCGGGAAGGCGCTGGTCGGCGGTCTGCAACGGTCCCCATGGGCTGTGGTCGGGACGTGGGGATGAAGCGAAGAGGGTCATGGCGGTCGGCTCCCTTGATCGGATACGCCCGTCTCCCCCCCCCTCCGCTCCCATGACCCGGTAATCGCGGTAATCGCGATGTTCGCCGTAATCGCGGTGTTCGCGGTTACCGCGAGGATCCGCGTGGCTCGCATGACAGGCGCTCGCCGCGCCGCCAGCGAGCCGGCTCGATGAAGCTGCCCTCGTGCGCGCCGATACGAGCCGCGACCGCGCGGTCATAGGCGGCGACGTAGCGGGCCGCGCGTGCGGGATCGGCCCTGAGATACCCGGTCACCGGCAGGGCAAGGCCCGCGGCGATCATCGTCTCGCCAAGGTCGCGGCCATCGACCGTAACCGTGCCGACCGGGCGACCGTAGCTGGCGCTCCCGGTCAGCCGGATCGTGGCCTCGCCCCCCTTGAGCATCCGGGCGGCACGGTCCTGCGCTGCCTTGCCGCATTGCCAGCAACCCGTGTTGCCTTGGCACCATTGCCGGCTCTCAAAGGCATCGGCGCCCGACAGGCGGATATCGATCGTGACGGTGTCGCCATCGAGCGCGCGGCCGCGTGCCGCGATGGTAGAGGCAGGCGATGCGGCATCGTTCGGGGCGGCTGCCGAACAGGCGGTGGCGAGCGCCAGCGCACCAAAGAGGGTCAGGCGCATCGGTCGAGCTTTCGCGGCTCAATGCCGGGATGGGCGACGTCGATGACCCGCCAGGGTTGCAACGGGTCGGACGTGGCGACGACGGCGACGTGCTCGCCGGCCTCGGTCAGGCGCACTGCGACGCGGACCGCGTTGGAACGGCAGCACAGCAGGCGGCGTAGCGGGGACAGGGCTTCGGACATGGCGGACCTCGTGATTTCGGTGCAGGTGTCGCATGACGGCGCGCTCACGCGAACAGCGTCTTGTGAACGCGGGTTTGCGGCAACGCCTGCCATGCCAGCGTGCGGACCCCTCGGATGTGGTAGAGGCCGAAGCCCTCGACCGGACGAAAGGCGATCCCGCGCCTGTGCTTCACCACGGTGAAGTCGGTGCCGTGATGGCCATCGGTAAAGGTAAGCGGTACGGCGAGGCGGATGCGCATGCCCTCGGTCAGCTTGCGGGCGCGCAGGCGCAGATTGGCAAGGCAGCGGCGTCGCCACTGGAGCGCGTTTTCATTATCGCTCGAAGTCAGCAGGCGCAGGATGCGTTCGGGGCAATCGTCCTCGCACGGCCCCATCGATTCCTCCATGTCCTTGTACCCGAAATGTTCTCCATCCTTGTTGCGCGGGTTCCAGCGTATCAGGCAGACGACCGCGAAGATCTCGCTACCCTTGCCGTCGGTCATGACCTGCGCCGCGGCGTAATAGGTGTTCATGCCGACGATCGCGCTGTCGAGGATGCGCAGCCCGGTGGCGGTGCCCTCGGGCTGTTCGCGCTCATAGGTGAATTGCGCGTCGAGATAGGCCTTGGGTGTCTCGTGTCCGCCCATCGCGTAGCGGCTCATGAACAACCATCCCATGACGGGTCTCCTTGTTGGGGGTGGAAAGGGTCAGGCCGCGATCGCGGCCGGTATTTCCGGTTCGCCTGCGGCGGGGGCTTTCTGCTCGCCTGCTGCGGGCGTCGAAAAGCCGCGCAGATAGGCGAACGCCTGTTCGGCCCTGGCAGCGGCGGTGAAGATCGCCGACGTGTCGGCGCGCATCACGGTCATCCAGTGCGAAACGTAGCTCGCGTGGCTGTCGTGGAGCGAGGTCGGCAGGCCGAGGTCGGCGCAGATCATGCTCGCGGTCAGTTCCGCGGTGAGTTCTTCCATCGCGTACGCACGGTCGCCGAAGCGTTTGCCGAAGGTGCGCGCGAGCCGCGCCGGAGCGCCCGACCAATGCGCCGTCTCATGGCCCCTGGTGGAGGCGTAGGCGTCGCCCGATGCAAAGCTGCCGGGATGCGGCAGCTGGATGCGGTCGGTGCCGGGGCAGTAATATGCTTCGTCCCCGCCGTGGCGTACCCTGGCCGGGATCGCGGTGAAGAAGGCATCGATCGCGTCCTGCCGCTGCGAGAGCAGGGCCGGCGTCGGGGGAACGTCACGCGGATAATACCAGGCCGGCAGGCCGTCGATCTCGTCTGCATTGTAGACGGCGTAGCTGCGCAGGAAGCGGATGAAGCGCGCCGCGCTCTCGCCGGTGAGCATGGGTTGGCCGGGCTTCCTGAATACCGAGGCGTAGATCGACATGGAGGGACAGGCGCCCGGACGGATGCACCCTCCCAATTCCCCGGCCTGGCGCGCGGTCATCCAGTAGCGGCTGCGATAGCCGCGCATGTCGGCAGTCGCCCACAACCAGAGCGTATTGATGCCCGAATACGGTGTGCCTTCGTGGCGCAGCGGCCGTCCGCCCTCGCCGGTCAGCGACCAGCTCCGCGCCCATGGCAAGATGCCGGCCTCGAGCCGGGCCAGGATCGTAGCGGTGACCTCGCCCGCGATGTCGCGGACGGACGGGATGCGGGACATGGGACAGGTCTCCGGTGGGTGCGGCAGGGCAGCGGTCCGGCTCGGGCCGAAATGACACCGCAAGGCGGGGGGCTGCGAAGGGCGCAGGTGTCGAAACAGCATCGCCGGCAGTTGCGCACTGCCGGCGATGCCGTGTGCCGGTCATTCGGCCGCGACGATCTCGATCTCGTCATTGGCGGCGTCGTTGATGTTCGCCGCGTCATCGTCGGGATCGTTGCCGATGAGGTCGGCGATATCGATGTCGTCCCCGATATCGTCACCGGCATCGTCATCGTCATCGATGCCGGGATCCTGCGACACGATCAGGTCGGCAAAGCCCGCATCGGCGTCGTCGTTGTTCCCGGTGTCAGCATCGTCGGCCTGGTCGAGGAAGCGCATCGCGTTCGGCACCCAGGCAAGCGCCGCAGCCTTCACCTCGGCCTCGACGATCGCTTCGCCGGCGAACAGCTTCTCGCAGCTTGCCGCGATCTCGGGCTTCTTCTGGCTGGCATGGCGAGCCGACAGCGCCGGTCCGCCAACCTCATCGAGCAGCGACAGGAGCACGCCCTTCGACACCCGGTCGAAGAAGTTCTCCGCCGTCGGCCGCCACCAGGTTGCCACATCGATGTCGAGGATCGTGGCAAGCCGGTTCTGCAGCGCGTTCTGCTTCGCCGTGTAGCCGTCCTTTGCCTCGAAGGATGCCGCCACGATCCACGCCAGCCACGCGGTCTTCGCCTCGTCGCCAAGTGCCCGGAACGCCTCGAACCGCCCGATCGTCGCTGCTCCGCTGCTCGACTTGTCGCAAGCCTCCGTCCACGACGCATCCAGCCCGTCATAGGCTTCAGCCAGATAGTCGCGCGCACGGGTCGCCGGCACGCTCTTTGCCAGCATCGGATCCTGCGGGTGGCTCGCCCGGATCGTGGTGCCGCTGTGCGAGAGCATGTTCACCCGCCCGTCGATCATCGCGAACAGCAGATAGTCGAGCGCCAGCGCGGGATTGGCGAGGATCGAGGCCGCCAGCACGTCGCGCCGCTGCACCGTGAGCTGGTCGTACAGTACCTGGCTGAGCGCCTTGCCACCGGGAGCCTCGGCCTCGGGCGCGACCGGCGCCGCGGCCGACCGCCCCGTCGTCACCGGACCCTCCTCGATGTGGAAACCCCGGGGTGCGCGTTCACCGCCATCCTCGCCGGCTTTGTCTTCATCGCCATCGGCGTCGGGCTCGATCGCGACGACCCGGATCGGGGTTTCGCTATAATAGGTCGTGTCGAGCGTGGTGGTGCCGTCGCGGCCGAGCAGCAGGAAGGTGCCGACCTTCTGCTTCAGTTCGTCGGGCAGGATCTGCGGGCGGTCGTGGATCTCCTGCGCCTCGTCCGAGAGCGTCTCATGCTCTTCCTCGAGCGCGGCATAGGTCGCCTCGTCCTCGTCACCCTCGACGCCCTGCATCGCGTCCTCGATTTCCTCGAGCCGCGTCGCGATCGTATCGAGCCGTTCGGCCTGCTCGAGCGTCAGCGGGAGCGTCGGGAGGTGGATGCGATGCAGGTCGCGCGCCGCTTCCCAGGTGCTGGTGCCGGCGATCGGGCGGACCCAGGCCAGCCCCTGTTCCTCGCCCAGGCGCAGCGCCTCGGCTTCCAGCTTCGCGGCCGCCAGTGTCTGCGCGATGCCGGGATCGACCCAGCGATCGCCGTCGTCGCTGAACAGATCGTTCTCGACCTTGCCCCCGGCCGCGACATAGGCAGCCTCGCCGACGTAGCGCGCAACAGGTTCGCTCGACTTCATCGTCTCGTTGGCGATAATCCGCCGGATCGAGTCCGCGCTCTGGTAGCTCTGGTTGCCATAGGCCTGCCACACCATCAGCTGGCGGTCCTGGCTCGCCGTCGAGGCATACGCCTTGGCGATATCGAGGCTGATCCGCCGTTCGGCGAGCGCGGTGAAGATCGGCTCGGCCAGATCGGCGAGGCGCAGCCGCCCTTCCACGAAGCGGCGCGTGATGCCGAAGCGCCTGGCCACGCCGTCGATATCCCCGCCCGTGCCCATGAAATGCTGAAACGCGCGGCATTCGTCGGCCGGGTTCATCGCCAGCTTCTGGAAGTTCTCGGCAAGCGAGGTTTCCGACAGCAAGGCATCGCTGCCCGACAACACCAGCACAGGCACGTCATAGGACGCGGCATCGATGTCGCCGCGTTGTGCCAGCAGTTCGAGCGCGCGCAGGCGCCGGCTGCCGGCGATGACCGCGAAGGTGCCGCGCGGCTTTTTCGCCGGCGTCACGATCAGGTTCTGGATGAGCCCGCGCGCCGCAATGTCAGCGGCCAGTTGCTCGATAAAATCCTCGCCCGCCTGGCGGACGTTGATCGGCGACAGCACCAGCTTCGCCAGCTTCACGCTCTGAATGGTCATGGAGGACACTCCTTCTCGCGCCCGGACCAAATCCCGGACACAAGAACTCCTCCCCCTTCCCTCCCTGATCCCGGGATTGACCCGGGAACCCGTGCATCAGGGCACCGGCTGTCGTCAGTCCTTTGCCAATGCGGCAGGCTTCTCCCCTCGACGATCGATCCACCATTTGGCATCCGTCATCATTGTCAGGCGCTCGATGCTGTCCGGCGATGCCGTGCGCAGCACGGCGAGCTTCTCGGCCCGGATGGTCGTCGCCCATGCCACTTGGCGTTGGCTGCCGATAAGATCGGGGAGACCAAGGTCGGCGACCCCTGCGAGGGCCGCCTCCGCCCTGGCGGCTGACACCTCCGTGTAGCATGCCTTGCATTTGCGGCGGGCAAGTTTGGTGGCCTCGCGTTCGGTGTCGAACGTCGATAGTCCATAGACCTGGTGTGTGGCGACGTGACCGCAGGCGTGTGTGATTTCCCGTTCCATGGCGGTGTCCTATCATAGCGGTCCAGGGCGAACACCCGCCTGCGCCCAGCACGACTCCGGCAGTGCCGCTCAAGCAACCTTGAGGATCCGGGCCAGCACGGTTTCGGCATCGTTGGCGGGCACGAACACGCGGGTCTTGTACGAGATGATCTCGGTGAAGCAGCCAAGCGACTTCAGCCAGGGAAGCTGGGTCGCCGGCGCATCCACGATCTCGACACGCGAATTGCCGTTCACGAGCGAGCGTTTGAGCGTCATCGCGAACGGGCGGGTCACCTCGACGCTGCGACCCGACAGCACCGAGCGCGCGATCGCATCGACCGGGAGGTCATCGGGGGTCACCAGTCCCAGCTTGGTATAGAGTTGTGCGACATGGGTGTCGAAGACGAGCCGGCCGAGCCAGCTATTGCCGGCATTATCGACGATGCGATTGACCGCCATATGGTCGGAGGGCAGCGCCGACCAGATCGGCAGCAGTAGCCCCGTTGCGAGCCGGATCGTCTCGATCTCAGGGGTAACCAGCGCCTCGGCGACTTCGATTTCCCAGAGCGTCGCGAACGTATCGTGGTCGATCACTTCCCATGCGGTTTCGCCAAGTTCGGCCTCGCGCAGATACTCGCGCCGGCACGGCCGCTGGAGTTCGAGCCGCGCGATCGGCAGCCCGTCATCGTCCATCCAGGCGCGTGCCTTGCTCATCAACGCGACGCGTTCGGACTTGGCGTTGCGCACGAAGCGGGCAGTGTCGTCCCAGCGGGCGAAGTCGAGAACGCGTTCGAGCGTGAGCGGGTTCTTCCTTCGCTCGGTTTCGATGGTGAGGAGGTGTGAGGTCGCGCCGCTGCGCGGATCGGTGCGCAGCACGACATCATCGATCAGCGCCGCGCGCTCGACCATGATCGTCTCGACGCCGACATCGAGCGTACCGGCCTGGCGGGCGGCGGCAACGCGGGTCTCGACCAGCGTCAGGAACTCCTCAAAGATCGCGTTCTGCAACGCGATCGGCAGCGCCAGCAGGCGGTTGAGCCACCGCGGGATCGGAGGAAGATCATCCTTGAGCACGCCGTCGCTGTCGTGAAGTTCGAGGCCCGTGCGGCGGGTGAAGTCGTCGAGCGAGATGCTGGTCAGCTTGCCGCGGTTCAGGAGGTGGAACCAGGTAACCAGCGCATCCTTGGCATAGTCGCTCTCGAGATTGTCGGCCGGATCGAACAGGTTCTGGCCACCTGTCTGCCGCTGACCGCGGGTGTCAGCGCCAAGGCTGTCGAGCCGCCGCGCTATCGTCGAGGTGAACCGCAGCTCGCCCTTGCAGTCGGTCGTGACGGGGCGGAACAGCGGGGTCGATGCCTGATGCGTGCGGTGGGTGCGTCCCAGCCCCTGGATCGCGCGATCGGCGCGCCAGCCCGGCTCCAGCAGGAAGTGGACGCGCTGCTCGCGGTTCACCGCGTCGAGACTTGCATGGTAGGAGCGGCCGGTGCCGCCGGCATCGGAGAAGATCAGGATGCGCTTGGCCCCGGCCATGAAGGCGGCGCTGTCCGCCTGCCCTGAGCGCGCGGTGCGGCTCTCGATCTTCTGGCGCCCGTCGGCGCCGGTCACGAGCCGTCGGGTCCGTCCGGTCACCTCGGCGACCGCATCGGTGCCGAAGCGGTCGATGACGGCATCGAGGCCCGACTGGATCGGGGGTAGCGCGCACAATTGCTCGATCAGGGCATCGCGCGCGGCTTCCGCATCTGGGTTGTGAACCGGATTGCCATGCTCGTCGCGCATCGGCCGCGACCGGACATTTCCGCTATCGTCGGAATAATTCTCCTGCTGCTGCGTCGGGAAAGCGCGCATCAGATAGTCGACGACATATTCGACCGGGCTGAGCGAGATGTCGAGGTCGGCGCGTTCTTCCGGCGTCAGGCTCGAGAGCCGGCGGTCGAGGATGGCTTCGGCCGTGGTGACCAGTTGGAGAACGACCGACTGACCGGCCTTCAGATGCTCCTCGACCGCGGCGATGACGGTCGGCAGCTTCATCGCGAGCAGCACCTGGCCGAAGAAGCGCTGCTTGGTCGATTCCAGACGGCTGCGTGCCGATGCCTTTGCGCCGCTGTTGAGGGTGGAGCCATCGAGACTGTCGACCACCCCGGTCAGCGCCAGCGCCTCTTCCATGTTCCGATGGATGATCTCCCAACCCTGAGCATATTGGTCGTAGATCGCAATCTGTTCGGGGGTGAGCGTATGGCGCAGCACGTCATATTCGACCCCGGCGAAGCTCAGCGCGCGGGCGATGTAGAGGCCGAGCGCCTTCAGGTCGCGCGCCACCAGTTCCATCGCGGCGATGCCGCCCTGTCGGATCTGGCTGATGAACGCGGTGCGGTCGGCAAAGGCGGTTTCGGGTCCCCACAGGCCGAGCCGCACCGCATAGGCGAGGTTGTTGACGTCGGACGCGCCCGTCGCCGAGGCGTACAGGACGCGGGCGAGCGGTAGGTGGTTCTGGAGCAGGACGCCGCAAATGCCCTGCTGCGACCCTTCGGTCTTGCCAAGCGCGCCTTCGCCGCCCGCGACACCGCCCATCTCATGTGCCTCGTCAAAGGCGATCACCCCGTCGAAGTCGGGACCGGCCCAATCGAGGATCTGCTGGAGGCGGGTGCTGTCGGCTCGAGCGGAGCGCAGCGTCGGATAGCTGACGAACAACACGCCCTCGTCGAGCGTGATGGGCTGATCGATCTTCCAGTTGGAGAGCGGCTGCACGTCGCCGGTGAGACCGCCAAGCGCGGTCCAGTCACGCCGCGCGTCATCGAGCAGCGGCTCGTTCTTACTGACCCAGATGTGGCGGCGTCTGCCCGACAGCCAATTGTCGAGGATGCACGCCGCGACCTGCCGCCCCTTGCCGGCGCCGGTGCCGTCGCCGAGGAAGAAGCCCTGCCGGTACTGGCGGCCGTCGTCGGTATCGAGCGCGAGGCCGACGCCTTCCTTGTCGGGGCGGAATCTGCCGGGCAGCATCCGGGTCCAGGCGTGGCCGGCATAGACGACGGTCTCGAGCTGGGAGGCCGATAGCAGCCGTTCGGTGACCGTGCGTTCGGGCAGGGACGGAACATGGGTCGGGACCGGCATCGGGATTGATCCCATCGCAACAGATTCAACCAGCGCGGTCGGATGCTCGCCGGCGGCCGTGAAGGCGATCCGGCTTGGGCGGTAGGGCAGATAGACGCCGGCCTGATCGCCAAGCGGTGCCGGTGTGTCCAGCGCGGCATAACCGACCGGCAGCACGTCGTTGCGCCGCGGAGCGTGGACCGGGCGTGGCGGCGCGGATCGGGTGACGCGCGCTGCGCCGAACATCGAGACGCCGGGGACCGGCGCGCGAAAGGTGAGTTTCGGGGTATCGGCGAGTGCGAGCCGTGGCGGCACGCTCAGCGCCGGCACCAGGTCGGCAACCGATGCGCGCTGGATGGTGACGGGAGGCGCGCCGCCTGCGGCCTTGTCGATGACGTAGAGCCGGACCGCGATATCGGTGCCGTGCTTCCTGTAGCAATGCTCGAGCCGGATCGAGGTGCGGACCGTCACGCCGGTCAGCACGGTATCGAACGCCTTTTGCATCCTGGCCGAGGGTGCGAACCAGTCAGGCATGATCGCGACGACGCGGCCGCCTTTGCGGACGCGGCGCAGCGCGGCCTGGAGGTGGCGCACTGCTGCGAGGTCGTCGACGCCCCGCCCGACGCTGCGGGAAAAGGGCGGGTTCATGACGATGACCGAGGGTTGGGGTAGATCCGCATGATGGCTGACCAGCGCGGCGCCGTCATGCCCGGTGATGGTGGCTGAAGGAAAGATGTCGGCAAGCCGCGCGCGGCGTCGCGGATCGATCTCATTGAGCTGCAACGCCGCGTAAGCCGGCATCTGCGCCGCGAGGAGGCCGTTGCCGGCGCTGGGTTCCAGCACGACGTCTTCGGCGTCGATCGCCGCCAGCAACACCACGATCGCAGCGATATCGGCCGGCGTCGAGAATTGCTGGAAGTCGATCTGTTCCTCGCTGCGGACGGTCTGGGTGGGCAGCCGCTCCATCAGCGCCGATGCGTGGGCGACATCGATCAGCGACGTCATCGACCAGGACGCCGCCGCAAGATGCAGCGCGACGGCATGTTCCAGCATCTCGAAGCTGTCGCGCTGGGTCCAGCACCCCTCGGCGTCGCTGCCGCCAAATGCGGCCGTCATCGCACTATTGAGGTCGCGGCGCGTAACGGGAGCATTGCCCGCGACGACGGGGAGCAGCCGGTGCGCGGCGACATGCGCAGGGATGACGGCAGGCCGTGCGGCCAGATCGAGAAGGTCGGTCATCGAGGAAACTCCGTCAGGATCGCTGCCCGTCCGGCAGCTCAGCCTCCCCCCTCTCGCTCCTCTCCATTGCACCCAGGGCCGTCCGGCAGCGCCGGTGGCTGAAACCGGAACCTGGCGACGCCTCTGCGCGATTGTCTGATGTTGTGTTGAAGAGGAGTCACACGATGGGCGAGTTCACTGACAAGGCGAAAGCGGCGGGCAACAAGCTCGTGGGCAGCGCCAAGGAAGCGATCGGCAACGCGACCGATAACGAGCAGCTGGCGGATGAGGGCGAGGCGCAGCAGACCAAGGGCACCGGGCAGGACGTCAAGGGCTCGGTGAAGGGCGCGCTCGGCGACGATATCTAGTTGTAGGCGCTTGCAATCGTAGCGGCGTCTGCTCGCAAACAGCCGGTTTTCTGCTCACGCTCTCTGCCACTGGCGGGTGGCATCCTGCTCGAATTATCTGCCAGCGTGCTCGCCATCATCCGGGGCTGCTCGCAATCGGACATGGCTGCTCACATTATCCGCTCCGGGCGGATGCTAAAGGCGGGTTCATTGCACGGGCGGGATCGTCCCATTTCTCCGTCTCCAACCGGCCATTTCGGGAAGGAGCAATCGGGAACATATTTTGGGAAAACGGCTATTTCCCTACCGTCCGGTGCGCCTTGCGACCGTCAGCCGTCTCCCTGAACCTTCCCAAACGAGACGGTGCCGTTTCGCTGGCTCCTCGCGCCAGCATTTCAATCTACAGAACTGGAGGTTGTTTCTATGATGTTCTCGATAGTGGCGAGGCGCCGATCTGGATGCTAGCGTGCCGCGGAAGGGCAAATCGTGGTAAACAATGACTGATCTTGGAGCGCGTGAGCAGCGGCGTTTGGCGGCGCTCGCAAAATTCGAGGTAATGGACACCCCGCGAGAGTCGGCTTTCGACGAGCTGGCCGAGCTGGTCGCCGCGATTTGCGAGGCGCCGATCGGGGTCGTGAATCTGATCGGGGAGTGCCGCCAGTTCTTTAAGGCAGAGGTGGGTCTGGGGGTTCGCGAAACGCCGCTGGATACGTCGTTCTGCGCGCACGCGCTTTTGGAGCAGGATTTCCTCCTTGTTCCCGACGCGACGGCCGATCCGCGGTTTGCGTGCAACCCCCTGGTTACCGGCGAGCCTCACATCCGCTTCTATGCCGGTGCACTGCTAAAGACGGACGACGGACTTCCAATCGGGACGCTGTGTGTGCTCGACTACCAGCCGAGGCAATTGTCGGACGTACAGATACGCTCGATCCGCGTCCTGGCTCGACAGGTCATGGCGCAACTCGAACAACGTCTTGCGGCACGGCAGGTCGCCGCATCCGAGGCGCGGCAGCGCGCCATCATGGACAGCGCTCAGGATTTCGCGATCGTCACGACCGATCTCGATGGCCATATCGTTGAATGGACTTCCGGCGCGAAGAACGTGCTTGGCTGGTCAAGGGACGAAGTGATTGGAAAGAGCGCTTCGATCCTGTTCACCGACGTAGATATCAGCGCCGGCAGGCTGGCATTGGATCTGGCGCAAGCTCACGACGAAGGCCGAGCGTCTGTTGAGCATTGGATGGTTCGCAAAGACGGGAGACGCATACTGGCCGTCGATGTGACGTCCCCATTGATGGACCAGCACGGCCAACATGTCGGCTATGTGAAGGTGCTGCGTGATCGCACCGAAGCGCATGCCGCGAGCGAAGCCCTGCGGGAGGTGGAAGCCCGCGCCACCGGCAGGTTGCAGGCCAATGAGGAGAAATGGCGCACCCTGTTCAAGACGCTCGAAGAGGGTTTCATCCTCGCCAGAGTCGTGCGCGATGCAGACGGCAGGATCTGCGACTGGCGGTATGAGGAAGTGAACGACGCCTGGTATAGCCTGGTGGGTATCGAGCGGGGCACGGCGATCGGAAAGACGATGCGCGACCTCTTCCCGGGAATTGAGGACGTATGGGTCAACGAGTTCGCCGAGGTTGTCGATACCGGCGAAGCCAAGCGCTTTACCCGTCAGTTCGGAGGGCTGGATCGTTGGTATGACGGGGTGTGCCAACCCATTGGGGAGGATCGGTTCACCGTCATTTTCCTCGAAGTGACGGATCGCATCCGCGCCGAGAAAAAGCGCGAGGCGCTCACCGACATCGGGCACGTTCTGTCGGAGTCATCCGATATGGAACATGCGATCGATCAGGCGACGGAGATCGTGGCCAAGACGCTCGGCGTGGTTCGGGCTGGGTACGGTACGCTGGATGCAGACGGGGAAATGATTACCGTGCCGGAGCACTGGACGGCGGATGGCTGTCCCCGGCTTGTCGGTCAGTACCGCGTCGATGATTATGGTGACTACGCTATCGACCTCCGGGCTGGTCGTCCCGTCGTCATTCCCGATGTGCGGTATGATCCACGAACATCGCCTCGAGCGGACATTTTCGAAAGCCTCGCCGTTCGAACGATGATCAATCTTCCGGTGGTGGGGAATGGTCGAACCGTCGCGATCTTCTTCGTGAACGATAACGTTCCGCGCCAATGGACGACGCAGCAGGTGGCATTCGTCGCAGAGGCGGCCAGTCGTATCCGGGTTGCGATTGAGCGCCGCCGGGCAGAACAGGACCTGCGCGAAAGCGAAAGCTTTATGCGCAGCGTTCTTGCTGCCTCGACCGATTGTATCAAGGTGCTCGACCTTAACGGCGATCTCACCTTCATGAGCGATGGCGGCATGAAGGTGATGGAGATCAGCGACTTCAACGCGGTCAAAGGCTGCTTCTGGCCGAGTTTTCTGAAGAATGACGGCGTTGGTCTGGGCAAAGAGGCGCTTGCAGCGGCAAGAGCGGGTCGATCGGCCCATTTCGAGATCGCAGCTGACACATTCCTGGGCACCCCGAAATTCTGGTCGGTGTCGGTTTCGCCCATCTTCGGCGAGAACGGCGAGGTGGTGCGCATCCTGTCCGTATCGCGTGATCACACGACTTTGCAGGAGGCGCGTGAGCAGCAGCTCCTGCTCAATGGCGAATTGAGCCATCGATTGAAAAACGTCTTGTCCATCATCCAGTCGATTGCCAACCAGACGCTGCGTGATGCGGTGACACTGGAGGATGCCTCTGCTGCCTTCTCATCACGTCTGGCATCCTTGGGCCGGGCGACGGATGTGCTGACCGCGACATCGTGGGAAGCGTCGGACCTTGATACGGTCTTGGAAGCCGGCTTGGCGGCCGTTGCCGATAAGCGGGACCGGATCGCGATCAATGGCCCCGCGGTGCGTCTCAATCCGCAGTCGGCACTCGCCCTCACGCTCGCAATCCACGAGCTGGTCACCAACGCGCTGAAATACGGTGCCCTGAGCAACCATACCGGCACCGTGACGTTGACGTGGGAGGTGAGTGGATATGACGCAAACCCAGAGTTCACCTTGCTATGGCAGGAGCGCGACGGTCCGACCGTCTCGCCCCCCACACGCAGGGGCTTTGGAACGCGGCTAATCGAACGTTCGCTGCGATCGTACTTCAGGGGCGAGACGGTGTTGAGCTACCCGCCTGAAGGTGTCGAATTTCGGATCAAAGCGCCGTTAGTCGGTGCAGGCGAATTGGTAACCGCGTAATGGGTCAGGCAATTCCGCCACGGGCAATCCTCATCGTTGAAGATGAGGTGTTTATACGTCACGATCTGATGGATTTTTTCAGCGACCGTGGTTTTATTGCGTTTGAAGCTGAGGACGGCGACGAAGCGATCAAGATCATAGCCGATCATCCCGAGATTGGAATTGTCCTGACAGACATCCAGATGAAGGGATCGATGGATGGTCTGCGACTTGCACGCTACGTTCGTGATAGGTACCCGCCAATGCTGATCGCGGTTGTCTCCGGTAACGTCCGTCCTTCACAAGCTGACCTGCCGGAACACTCTTTCTTCGTCGCCAAACCTTTTGACCCTCGATACGTGCTGTCAGAGATTGATCGGCTTAGTTCCTGATTTCCGCAGGCGAGGGGTACCTGGGAGAACGCTCCTATCCCGGAATACCATCGTTTGAGGGAAAGGGGGTGACCGCCGAGGAGTGGTGATTATGAGCAGCCCCCACCGGGTGGTCCGGGTTGATAGTTAGTGCATTGTCGTCTCCGCCGCCATTGCCGGTCGGAGGTGGAGCGAAGCGGAACCGGAGGCCGGCAATGGCGGTGTCGCCGCTTCCGGGGCGGGTGGTCGATAGCCGAGGCTGCTGTGCGGTCGGACAGTGTTGTAGTGACGCCGCCACGCCTCGATCAGCACCCTGGCTTCAGCGAGGGTGTAGAAGATCTCGCCGTTCAGCAGCTCATCCCGCAGCGAGCCGTTGAAGCTCTCGTTGTAGCCGTTCTCCCATGGCGAGCCCGGGGCGATGTAGAGCGTCTTCACGCCGATCTGCCTGAGCCAGGTCTGGACGGCGGCGGCGATGAACTCGCTGCCATTGTCCGACCTGATATGCGCGGGCGGACCACGCTCGATGAACAACTCGGCCAGCGCTGCCAGTACGTCTTCGTGTTTGAGCTGGCGCGCGACGACGAGTGCCAGGCACTCCCTGCTCGCCTCGTCGATAATGGTAAGGATGCGGAACTTGCGTCCGTCATGGGTGCGTTCCTCGACGAAGTCGTAAGCCCAGACATGCCCCGGATACTCCGGCCGCAACCGGATGCACGAGCCATCGTTCAGCCATAACCGGCCGCGTTTCGGCTGGCGCTGCGGCACCTTCAGCCCCTCGCGTCGCCAGATCCGTTCCACCCGTTTATCGTCTAATCGGTCAAGCCGTTTGCCAAGGTGCTCGTAGTCGATCTTCTTTTGCGCATCGTTGTCGTCTTCGAGGTCAGGACGGGTCCAGCCTCAGCATGGCGCCAGATCGCCGGCCTCTCGATGTGGTTCCCGTGTTCCAGATGGTCACGAAGCGGGTCACGAGATGGCCGTGGCCGCACCCTGGCGGGGCGGCAGCTCGGAAAGCAGATATCAGGCCATGGCAGTCACCTTTGGGTCAAAGCCTCGCCCGTCGATCCACATCCGGTGGAGGATCACCGCCAGCTTGCGGGCCAGCGCAACGCGCGCCTTCCAGAAGCCCGATCTCCGGCCGATGGCGGCAGCCCAGTCCTTCAGCGCCGACGCCTGCGAGGTCCGCGACAGCATGACATTGGCCGCTTCGAACAGCAGCTTGCGGGTGAGACGATCTCCGCACTTGGAGATGCGGCCGTTGATGTCGACCTCGCCCGACTGGTAGCGACGCGGAGTGAGACCGAGATAGGCGCCGACATCCTGCGAGCGTCGGAACCGGTGAGGATCCTCGATGGTGGTCATGAAGCTGACGGCCGTCAGCGGTCCGACGCCGGGCATCGTCATCATCAAGCGGCAGGCGCCGCTTTGCCGGGCAACCCGGGCGAGCTGCTTGGCAATGGCAAGCTGTTGCTCCCGCAATGTGCTCAGCATCGCCAGTAGGCTCTCGAACAGTGCGGCGACCACCGGATCGTCCGGCAGCGTTGCCCGGACCTGACGTTCGAAGGTGCCACCCTTCCCGGGTCCGACCAGAATGCCGAAAGTCTTCGCCAGGCCGCGTATCTTGTTGATGAGCGCGGTGCTCATGCCGACCAGCTGGTCTCGCGTGATCAGGAGCGCACGCAACCGGTGCGTATCCATCGAGCGAACAGCGACCGGCCGGTACCAGCCCGAGCGGACCAGCCGTGCCAACCCAAACGCGTCGTTGCGGTCCGTCTTGTTCATCTGCAGCTTCAGCGCTGCCGCAGCATGCCTGGCATGAAGACACACCACCGGCAGCTCTCGCTCGGTCAATGCGTGCCACAACCACACGGTCATCGGGCCCGTCTCGATACCGATCCTCACGGCTCCTGCGGCCCTCCGCGCCAGCACGGCCGCAATAGCGTCCGGGTCCGTTCGCGACTTACCGTCCCATATGCGATCGCCCGTTTCGTCCACGACGCAGATCGCGGTCTCCTTCATCGACACATCTAGGCCAACATAGCAGGTCATCTTCCGTCCTCCTCTTCAGGGGACGACAGGCTATCCCAACGAGCACCGCTCCTGATTACGCCATGTGGTTCACCGACCAACCCGCCGCATGCAGCAGCGCCGTCACCCGGCGACAGCCGTAGCGCCCGTACTGCCTGGCAAGGGCGATGATATCCTCGGTCAGCGCCTCTTCGTCATCTGCCCCGAACGGCACCTTGCGCTGCGTCGACCGGTGCTGACCCAGCATGATCTCAACCTCACGTAGCTTCCCGATAATCTCCTCGGGCTTGTGCTTCTTCGCAGGCATTCGTCGTCCCTTCCTTGGTCCAGACTGTAATAGTCGATGGACCACTCAGAAGGGGGCAGCTCAGACCGGCACATGGTAGTGCGCGGCAGGGTCGGTGACGCGGAACACGGGATCGATCTCGGGGAAGAATGGCACCGCCTTCGCATCCGGGTAGCCTGCCATGTCGAACAGCAGCTTGTAGGTGCGCGGCGCGAACTTCGACGGCTACCTACCCGACGCCGATATCTCGGTTGAAACCGGGCAAACCTATAGTCCTGCATGACGATCTGGCATCTTGCATCACCGCGAGCAGCTATCGAAACCGGCGTTTATCACCTACAGTCCTGCAAGGCAGGGTCGCCGGTCCTGCGAAACCGATGGTGGGGGTGCCGTTGCGACCTGTGTCAGCTGCGATCTGTGTTCCGGTCCGCAACGAGGAGACTGCGTTACCGAAGTTGCTGGAGGCGATCGAGCGACTGGACCTGGGCGACGTCGAGGCTGCCGTGTTCTTCCTCCTTGATAATTGCTCGGATGCGAGCGAGCAGGTAATACTCGAGCATGCTGGTCGCATGGCCCTTCCGTTCACGGTGGCTCAGGGAGACCCGTCCCCTGATGCCAATGCCGGTCGTGCACGCCGGGCCGCCATCGCCCTCGGCCTGCATCATGCGGCGAGCACGCCCCACGGTATTCTCCTGACGACCGACGCCGACAGCCAGCCCCGTGCCGATTGGGTCAGGGCGGCACTGCAGGGCCTGGCCTCGGCCGACCTTGTCGCCGGGCGAATCGTCCGGATCGCAGCGGAGCGGGATCCGGTGCAGGGGAGGGTCGAGCGCTACCTCGATCGGCTTCACGCCTACCGACGATCGGTCGACCCCGTTCCGTGGGACAGTCCGACCGGCTCCCACTGCTCGGGAGGCGCCAACATGGCCTTCCGACCCGGAGCCTATCAGGCGCTGGGTGGCTTCCAGCCGGTGCCATGCGGCGAGGACGCCGCCCTGCTCGACGATGCCGGGCGCGCCGGGTTTCGCGTGCGCCGCGATCCCGGCATGGTGGTTGCGACCTCCTCACGGAGGCTCGGCCGGGCGCCGGGCGGCATGGCGGCTGCGCTCACTGCCATCGACCATCACGGGGCACCCTCAATGCCGCATCCCCGAGGGGCGGCATGGCAATACCGACAGCAGGCGGAGGCGCGCCGCATCTGGGCCGGGCTCCCCGATTCCTTTACCGCAGCTCGCTTCGGCGACCGTATCGGATTGACCGGTGACCATGTGATCGGCGTCGCGCGCGACTGCCCCAACGCAGAGGCGTTCGCCATGCGTGTCGTGCCGGCACTGCCCGATATACCCGACGTCACCCTCGCTGAGGCCGAGCAGGCCCTGGCTTTGCTCGAGCGCCAGCTTTGCGAGCAGGCGGCATGACGACGGTCGGGGCTCTGCGCCATGCGATCGTCGCGGCGGGCTGGGCGACCGACCCCGTCGGCGATCCGGCGACTCCCGAGGCATATCTGGAACTGCTCCGCCCTCTTTACGCCGCGGGACGCCGGGATCTCCCCGTCGGTCGCCTGCTGGAGGGGCATGTCGATGCGGTGCAGATCGTGTTTCGATACGGTACGTCGTCCCAGGTCGCTGCGTTGCGGGCGCGGATCGCTGCGGGAGCGATGCTGGGTGTGTGGAATGCGGGCCTGCCGGGTGAGCCGCTGGTGCTTACCGGCGGACGGCTGACCGGCGGCAAGGGCTATGCATCGGGGGCGGGGATACTGACTCACGCGCTGGTAACCGCGGATAGCGAACGCGGGCCGCAGCTGCTCCTGCTCGACCTGGATGCCGATCCGCCTGCCATCGATCGGGAGTGGTGGCAGACGATCGGCATGCAGCGGTCGGAGACACATCTGGTACGCTGGTCCCGCGCCGCGATCGGTGAAGATGACCCGATCGGCGAGCCCGGCAGCTACGCGCGGGAGCCGTTCTTCAGCGGAGGCGCGCTGCGCTTCGCCGCGGTTCATGCCGGCGGTATCGCGGGTCTGCTGGACGCGGTGCGTGACCACCTGACCACCCACGAGCGCGCTTCCGATCCGTTCCAGGCATCACGGCTCGCCGACCTGTTCCTGCTTGCCCAGGGTGCAGCGGCGAGCATCCGCGACACGGCGGGCGCCTGGTTCAGCGGGACGGATGCGGAACGCCTCGCCCGGGTGTCCGCTGCGCGGCTATCGATCGCCGGTTTTGCCGAGCGCGCCCTGACGATCGCGCAGGAGGCGGTGGGGCTGCAGGGGTTGTTCCTGTCGCATCCGCTGGCGGCAAAGATCGCCGATCTCATGGTGTACCTGCGCCAGCCTGCGCCCGACGCGCATCGCCTTCGCGTCGGCCAGGCTGTCGCCGAGCACATCCTCGACCCCATCCTGTGAGGATCGCGCTGCGAAACGTGCGTGTCGCGCTGGTGATCGCCCCGCACCCGGATGACGAGGTCATCGGCGCGGCCGGCATCATTGCGCGGCTTCGTCGCCACGGGGCTCGGGTCCGGGTGGCGGTCGTGACCGATGGTGCCGCGTCTCACCGGGGCAGCCGACAATGGCCGAGAGCGCGACTGGTGGCGGCTCGTCGGCGTGAGAGCCTTCATGCGCTACGTCGCCTCGGCATCGTCGCTGGCGAGGTTTCGTTCCTCGGTCTGCCCGATGGCCAGCTGCCCTCGATCGCGGGGCGCTGTTATCGCGCGATGCGCCGCCAGGTCGCACGATGCCGAGATCTCGACCTCATCGTCGGCCCGGCCTGCGATGACGACCATCCCGATCACCGCGCCGTAGCCGCGGCCGTCGCCCGATGCCCGGGTGGCGCCGGTCGGCTGACCTACCGCGTGTGGCCGCCTCGCCCGGACAGGTCCGGACCGGCATGGCATATCGCTGTGGCCGGAGGAGTTCCGGTTAAGCGGTCGCTGATCCGCGTCTACCGGACGCAGCTCGGCGCCGTTTCCGATGATCCAGCAGGCTTCACGATCGCGAGACACGAGCTTGCGGCCTTTGCTCGTCCGGTCGAGCGCTACCGGCCGGGTTCGAAGTGACGAGCCCGATCGATCTTGCCGGGTTCGCCGCCAAGTTCGCCGGCGACGACGATCCCTGGCGCACCTTCACCGCCCGTGACGAGGCGGTGAAGCGTACCGCGATCCTGCACGCAATAGGTGACCGACCGGTCGGACGGGTGCTGGAGCTGGCCAGCGGCAACGGATCCAACAGTGCCGCGATCGCGAGGATGGCGTTGTGCCTCGATGCGACCGAGGGCACGAGGGAGGGGGTCGACCTGACGGCACGCGCCGTCGCGGCCTGGCCTCGTGCGTGCGCATCGCTGCTCGTGCTCCCCGGTCGACCGCCACGTCCCGTCTATGACGTGATCGTGATTGCCGAGATCCTGTATTACCTCTCAGCGCGAGACATGGCCCGGGTTGCGCGTGAGATGGCCGCCCGCCTGACGCCAGGCGGCACCATCGTGCTCGCGCACCACAGGATCGACTTCTACGACTTCGCCCAGCACGCGGCAGGGATCCACGCCCGGTTCCTCGCAGAGACCGGGCGTCGTTGGACGGTTCGCACCGTGCGCCGCACCCGCCGCTGGGTCGTCACCGCGGCTCGCCCCGACGATGTGCCCCGATCCCGTTGAACGCGGGCGAGGCAGCGCGTACCGCGTCCGGGCGATATGAAGTTCGCGGGTAAGTGGAGCGGCAGGACGTCCACCTGCCGCTCCCGCCAGGGTCGTCAGGCCGCCGCGTCGAGATCGACCTTCATCTCCCGAGCCCAGAACCTGAGGTCACGACAGGTCGTGACGAACGCCTTGACGTCCTTGCTCTTGCTTAGGGCTACGAAGCCATCGTCAAGCTCCGGCACCCGAGAAGCGTCGAACAACGTGGCGGCTGCATCGGTGTAGCCGATGAACTTGCAGTGGCCGAACGCGTCCGCCACGAAGTCCTTGGAGGCCGCATCCTTGGCGAGCATCGCAACCCCCTCCTCGGACGGGAGCACCGCGACGGCATCGAACAGGACCGAAGGTCCGCCGTCGATCTTCTGCTTGGCCGCGACCTTGGTGCCGTCGTCGAGCGTGACCCCGCCGATCTTCGGCGCGACCACCTCCCAGACCGCGCCTTCGGCTTCCAGCGCCTTCGTCAGCGCATTGAACAGCTCGGCGCTCGACCCATCGGTCAGCAGCAGGCCCATCTTTCGCCCGGCGAAATTCGCCGGGCCGTTGGCGACGATCGAGAGCGCCGACGATGTCGGCAGGTCTAGCGTCGGCTTGGCCGCCTTGGCGGCGTCCGGCAGGTCAAGGCCGAGCCCGTCCGCGACGGTAGCGGCGAGATCCTCGTCGATGTTGCGCAGGTGGCTGACCGCCCGGGCCCGGATGTCGACACGATCTACCTTCGACAGCTCGAACACCAGCGCGTCGCCGATGTGCTTCTGCTCGATCGGCTGCTGGCTGAGATAGAACTGCCGCGCCTGGCTGTAATGATCGGCAAAGGTTTCGGACCGAACCCGCTGCTTAGTCCCCTGAACCTCGGCGGGGAAGCTGGTGAAGCCGATCTCCGCGTTCTCGCGCGGACCGCCTTCCGCGCCCCAGCTGTTCGGCTCATAGTTCACGCGCCCCTTCGGATTGCGCATCGCCATGTGGCCGTCCTGCTGGAAGTTCATCACCGGACAGCGCGGGGCATTGATCGGCAGGTGGGTGAAGTTCGGGCTGCCGAGCCGCTTCAGCTGGGTATCGAGATAGGAGAAGTTGCGGCCGTGCAGCAGCGGGTCGTCACTGAAGTCGATGCCCGGCACGATGTTCTGCGTGCAGTAGGCGACCTGCTCGGTTTCGGCGAAGAAGTTGTCGACGTTGCGATTAAGCGTGAGCGTACCGACGATGCGGACCGGCACGTCCTCCTCGGGGATGAGCTTGGTCGAGTCGAGATGGTCGAAGGGAAGCTTGTCGGCGGTTTCCTGATCGAACAGCTGGACGCCGAGATCCCATTGCGGGAAGTCACCGCTCTCGATCGCCTCCCAGAGATCGCGGCGATGATAGTCGGGATCGGCGCCGCTGATCTTGACCGCTTCGTTCCACAGCACCGACTGGAGCCCCTGGCGCGGCTTCCAGTGGAACTTGACGAAGGTCGACCTGCCTTCCGCGTTCACCAGGCGGAAGCTGTGGACGCCGAAGCCCTCCATCGTGCGGAAGGAGCGGGGGATCGTGCGATCGGACATGATCCACATGATCATGTGCCAGGCTTCCGGGGTGAGGCTGGCGAAATCCCAGAAATTGTCGTGTGCGGTTTGCGCCTGGGGGAACGCCCGGTCGGGCTCCTGCTTAGCCGCATGGACCAGATCGGGGAACTTGATGGCATCCTGGATGAAGAACACCGGGATGTTGTTGCCGACGATGTCCCAGTTGCCCTGCTTCGTGTACATCTTGACGGCGAAGCCGCGCACGTCGCGCGCCAGATCGCGCGAGCCCTTGTTGCCCGCTACCGTTGAGAAGCGGACGAACACCTCCGTCTGCTGCCCGACCGTGCTCAGCACGTCGGCGCGGGTGTAGTCGGCCAGACTGTCGGTCAGCTCGAACACGCCGTGCGCGCCATAGCCGCGTGCGTGGACGACGCGCTCCGGGATGCGCTCGTGATCGAAATGGAAGATCTTTTCGCGGAGGATGAAGTCCTCGAGCAGCGTGGGGCCCCGCAGACCCGCCTTGAGACTGTTCTGGGCGTCCGCGATCGGGATGCCCTGCTGCGTGGTCATGGTAAGTGCCGCGTCCGAGGTCGTCTGGCGGGTTTCGCCGCCATGGCCCTGCTGCTCGGCATAGTTCGTCGGCTGGTCGGCACCCGCCGGCAGCGGCGGTGCCTTCTTGGCCGTCTCGCCCTTGAGTTTCACCGCGTCGCTTTTGATGCTCTTGCGTGCCATGGACGTAATCCTCCGATCATGCCCTTAATGCCACCAGCGCCACGGCGATGCGAGGCATAAATCTTTGTAGCGACTGGGAACCGACCCGGAGGACCGAAATCAAGTTATGTCAGTCGAGCATGGTCGCCGGTTCGGACGACAGGCGCGGGCTCGGCAACGTAAGTGTTCATGGCTGCGCGGAACCCGACTGCGGCTTCCTTGGTCCTGGATCACAGCCAGGGAAAGCCGATATGAGCCGGTTGGAGATGTCTTAACGCCTTGCCGTTAGCCGAGCATGATGTACTCCCAGGTCGTACAGGTTTTCGACTGCGTCCGGCACGACCACGATCTGTGGTTGGTGCTGCTCGCCGGCCTGGTTTGCCTCTGCGGAATCTATGCGTCCTTTGCCCTGGCCGACCATGCCATACGCTCAGGGCGGAAGACGCGCAGCCTGTGAGAACCTATCACCATCGTGTCGGCCGGCTGCACGGCCTGGGCGACCCACTTCATTATCTTGCTGGCTTTCAAGCCGGGCATGCCGTCTGCGTTCAACCCGCTGGCCGTACGGCCGTTTTACGGCCGCTCGTTGATGTAAACGAATCAAATGGACAGGGACCCATGCCGCGGCTCAAGGCGTTGAGCGTCATAGACATGGCCCTGACGACAGGGACATGCACTCAGATGAGGAAACGACATGCGCGCACTATGCTGGCACGGTAAAGGCGATGTCCGCGTCGACACCGTTGCGGATCCCGAGATCAAGCACCCGCGCGATGCGATCATCAAAGTAACCGCCTGCGCGATCTGCGGGTCGGACCTTCACCTGCTGGATGGCTACCAGCCCACCATGGAGGCCGGCGACATCCTCGGCCACGAGAACATGGGCGAGGTCGTGGCGCTCGGGTCCGAGGTCACCAACCTCAAGATCGGGGACCGGGTGGTGGTGCCGTTCACGATCAGCTGCGGCGATTGCTGGTTCTGCAAGAAGGGTCTGTTTGCGGCCTGCGATCGGACCAATCCGAACGCCGAGATGGCCGCCAAGGCGATGGGCCATTCGCCCGCCGGGCTGTTCGGCTTCAGCCACATGCTGGGCGGCTACTGCGGCGGTCAGGCGGAGTATCTCCGCGTGCCGATGGCGGATGTCGGTCCGATCAAGATTCCCGACAACGTTACCGACGAGCAGGCCCTCTTCCTATCGGATATCTTCCCGACCGGCTACATGGCCGCCGAGAATGCGCAGATCGAGCATGGCGACACCGTCGCGATCTGGGGCTGCGGTCCGGTCGGCCAGTTCGCCATCCGCTCCGCGCTGATGATGGGCGCCGGCCGCGTGATCGCGATCGACGAGGTGCCCGAGCGACTCGCCATGGCGGAGGCCGGTGGCGCTGAGACGATTAACTTCGCCGAAACCGATGTCTACGACGAGCTGCAGGCGCGAACCAAGGGCCGGGGCCCCGACAGCTGCATCGATGCTGTCGGCTGCGAGGCGGCCGCGCACGGGGCGGCGAACGCGGTCATGGACAAGGTGAAGGCAAGCATGATGCTCGCCACTGATCGCGTCCACGTCCTGCGGCAGGCGATCATGAGCTGCCGCAAGGGCGGCACGGTCTCCGTGCCCGGCGTCTACGTCGGGATGGGTGACAAGCTTCCGATCGGTGCAGCGATGAACAAAGGACTAACGATCAAGCTCGGCCAAACCCACGTGCAGCGCTATACTAGACCGTTGCTGGAAAAAATCGTCGCGGGCGCGATCGACCCCAGCTTCGTGATCACCCACCCGGCCAGTCTTGAAGACGCGCCAGAAATGTACGCTAAATTCCGCGACAAGGAAGAAGGTGTGATCAAGGTTGTTATGCGCCCGCACGGTTGATTGGCGGAATAACCGGGAACAGGACGCTTATCGATGCCGATCGACACCGCCGCTTTGGAGCACGTGTAGCGGCGGTGTCGATCAGCTTGCGACCAAGTATGTCGGCAGACCTAGGGTCAGGACTCGTTGACCATAGCGAACAGCGATGGCCGACGCACCAGGAAGCGAAGCGCCACTTGGCGTGCGGTCGTGCCGTGGCTGGCCGCGATCTCCTCCAGCACGCGCCCGCCAGGGGTGCGCGGGCCGGGGAAGTCGCCCTGGCCGAACGGGCTGTCGGCGCCCGGCCGCGCGAACTTCCCATGATTTAGGCCCAGGACGCCTTCCGTGGAGCTCGAGGCGCTACCATCGGAACAAGGAGAGAAAAGATGCACAAGGCACTGTTCGTAGGCATTGAAGCCGGGCCGACCCACCAGGAAGATGCCGCTGAATTCCTCCGGGGTGCGCTGGAGCCGGTCGAGCATGAGCAGGACACGCGGCACTGGTACGCGCTGCGCTTTGGCCCCGCCGACTTCGCCATCTTCGATACCTTCCCCGGCAATGCCGGCCGGCTGAAGCATCTGTTCGGCACGGTCGGCCGGGCGCTGGTCGTGAAGACCTTCACCATCCTCAACGGATTGCCGGAGATCGAGCCGGCCGACATCCTCGCCCTCAAGGTGCCGGCGGCGGACGCCCTGCCGCGCTTGGCCCTGCATGTTCCGCTTGAAGCACGGGACGGTGCGGAGGAAGAGGTTGCCCGCTTCCTCCAAGGAGCCCGATCGGCCGTGGAGCGGGAGCCTGGCACCCTGTCGTGGTACGCTCTGCGTCTCGGAAAGACTCGGTTCGCCATCCTCGATACCTTCGCCGACGAGGCAGGGCGCGAGACGCATCTGTCGGGCGAAATCGGCACGGCGCTATCCGGAAGCGCTGCTTCGCTGTTCGCCGAGCCTCCCCAGATCCACCGCGCACAAATCTTGGCGTTCAAGATTGCATCCGCTGGTGATGAGGAGAGGACGAGCAGGAACACGTCGGTCGCGCGGCCCCTTGAGAGAGGGACAGTCTGATGGACACGAAGCAGAAGGTGCTCGTTGGAGCGGCCGTCGCCAGCACCGCGGCAGCCGGGGCCGCGTTCGCGTTCAAGTCCGCGGGCACGGATTCGAAGCTCACCAAGGTCGCGTGTCCGCCGTCAGCACCAATGGCACAGATTTGAGGTTGTGATTTAAGGAGGATCTGGGCTTCGTCGTAGTGACGAAGGAACGAAGATGAAGCCCAGATCCTCCAATGTAAAATCGCCCGCCAAGGCCCCAGCAGAGCGGGTAGTGAAGGACATCCGCCGACAGACCCGGCGCCACTTTTCGGCCGAGGACAAGATCCGCATCGTGCTGGATGGCCTGCGCGGGGAAGACAGCATCGCCGAGCTATGCCGCAAGGAAGGAATTGCCCAGAGCCTGTATTACACCTGGTCGAAGGAGTTCATGGAAGCTGGCAAGCGCCGCCTGGCCGGCGACACCGCCCGTGCCGCGACCACCGGAGAGGTCCAGGACCTGCGCCGCGAAGCCCGGGCCCTGAAGGAATGCGTGGCCGATCTGACACTGGAAAACCGTCTGCTCAAAAAACGTATGGCCCGCCCCGTCTGCAAGGGGGATTTTGAAGTGTTCTGATCAGTCTGCGTCAACGTATGCGGTCTCATGGGTGACCCCA
>FWWM01003883.1_pt1 | contig 35986 bp, 28 predicted proteins | sample 2228351 | NCBI WGS metagenome assembly FWWM01 (sample SAMEA103939774, study PRJEB20133) | metagenome
CCCGGCGGGGCACCTGGGAGCCCCCCGGTCCGTCTAAGAATACCGGCGTCCACCCCTCGATCTCCCGCCCCAGGGCGGGGAACTCCGCTCGGATCTCCCAGACCCACTCCGCCGTGCGCATCGCTCCTCCCGGGTTCAGAGTTCGCTCACGGCCCCTGGCGCTGCAGCGCGCGGATCAACGGCTCCAGCATGGAGGCGCCCCCCCGCCCGCCGATGAGCCGGAGGGGGAACGTGAACTGGCCCAGCCAGAGCTCCGCCAGGGGCACCGGGCCCATCCGCGGGATGTCCTGCAGCCCATACCGGGCCAGCAGGATCAGGTTCCACGCGATGGCGGCCAGACTGCACGCCGCCACCGGGCGCGCCCCCCACCGGCGCGATGTGGCTTCGAACAGCGCCGCCAGCCCCAGGGCGAAGGCGGGGACCAAGCCGATGAGCAGGCGGGGGCCGAAGGCGGCCGCGCCGGACCACGCACTCCACGACCCCACGATATACACCTGGGCCAGCCCCTGGGCGATGAGGAAGCGGGCCCACACGGGGCGCCACGACCTCAGCGGCCCCAGGATCCCGATCAGGGCGAGGGCAGCGATCGGCATCCACACGAACAGGCCCCGATCGGTGGAGAACAGCACGTCGAGGACATGTGGGGAGCGCCAGTCCAGGGACCCCACCCCCGCCACGCCATAGGGGTTCCCCACGATCCAATGCCCGAACACCACCCGCCAGGCGATCATCTGGGGGAAGAACCCGACCCCCGCCCCGACCCCCAGCCCCAACAGCCGGCCGATCGCCGCCCGAGGCACGCGGGGGAGATGCGCCAGGTCCTCCAGGGCCGGCCAGATCAGCAGCGTGGCGTTCTGGTAGCGCACGCTCGCCGCCAGGCCGCCGATCAGCCCCAGCCGGAGGCGGTCGCGAAGGGCGGGCGAGGGCGATCCCGCCCATTCCCGGAGAAACCATGCGTTCACGAAGAAGTCGGCCGCGTGGGCCATGAAGGGATGGGCCGACATGTAAAAGACCAGCGGCGAGGCCAGCCAGGCGGCCATCGTCCCCCAGAAGGCGGCGGCGGGCGAGACCACCCGGCCGGCCATGCGCCGGAGGAGTTCCAGGCCGATCAGAGCGTAAACGGCCGATCCCATGGCGGTGAGCGTCAAGTAAGGCGCGCTGTAGCCATCGGCGGCGACCGGGATCCCGAGCCCGTTCGCCGCCCGGACCAGGAGGTGGGCGGCGAGGAAGAACGGCGCCCACAGCAGCGCCGGCCCGACCGGCCACTCGTTGATCCGGTGCCCGGTGGGCGACACCCCCCGCTCCGTCCGATACCCATAGCGCTCGAACTCGTCGCTGGCGTCCAGGTTCCCCTGGATCACCGCCGACCGCAGCCAGGCATAGTAGGCGACGGTGTCCATCCCATGGAGCTGGGGGCGGAACAGAAGGAACAGCACCGCCGCCCAGAGCGCGAGGAGGGCCATCGGGAAACGCCGCTCGATCATCCCCGCTCCCCGGCGAGGAGGATCCACAGCCCCAGGGCCCCCAGCGTGCCCAGGTCCAGCAAGGGGGTCCAGCCGACGAAGGCGTGCCAGGCCAGCCCCCACAGGGCCACCGCCCCGGTGCTCGCCGCCAGCGCCGCCCGCCATCGCCGGGGGCGCTGGGGAGCCCGGCGGAGGAGCACCGCCAGGGCCGGGACCAACAGGGTGCCGTGATGATACCACGTCCCCGGGTTCGCGAGGAAGGCCGCGCACAGCACCCACGCCGCCCGCCCGGCGAAGGACCCGCGGGGCGCCCCCGGCCGCCCCAGCCCGGCCAGGGTCAGGAGGATCAGCGCGCCGGAAAGGGCCATGCCGGCCCATCGAGCCGCCGTCGGGTCATCCGCGAGGGCGAACCCGTAGGGATGATGGGTCAGCCAACGAACGGCGAGGGAGGGGAGATTCTGGGCCGGCGGATACGCGCCCCCGGCGGCGGGGAGGGAGACCGAGAGGAACCCCAGGGCCGGCGGGCCGAAGGCCAGGGCGCTGGCCCCCAGGGCGAGGGCGCCCCCCAGAAGGAGGCCCGCCAGGGCCCGCCATCGGCCCTCCCAGAGCAGAAGGCCGGCGGCCCCGATCGCCAGCGGCTTCAGCATCAGGCTGACCCCCAGCAGGAACCCTCCCCGCCCCGCCCAGCCGCGGGCGATGGCCCACAGGGAAAGGACGATCAGCAGCGTGGCGAGAGGGTTCACCTGCCCGGCGTAAAGGCTGACGAAAAAGGGCGGGAAGAGCCCCACGCTGAGGAGGAGCACCACCCGCCCCCTCGGACCCAGGGGCGCCCCGATCCACCGCGTCAGGATCCCTGCGGTCAGGATCGCGCTGAGGGCCTGGAGCGCCGTCCACATCCCCATCCCCCGGTCCGGGAGCCCAAGGAGCGGGGAGACCAGGAGGGCGGTGAGGGGCGGATAGCGGTAGGGCATGGTGTAGCGGGGGAAGCCCAGCGCCGCGGCCGCCCGATGGTAATCGGCCGTCTCCCAGCGGAAGACGGCCTCCCCGCGCCGGAGGCCCCATGCGGCCATCGCGTAGACCGGGTAATCGATGGGTGAGCGGCGCGCCAGGATCCACGCCGTCGCGGCCGTGTAGACCAGAACGAGCAGGAGAAGGCTCAGGTGCTCTGCGCGCCGCATGGATGCTCGTCCGGGCGAAGGCCCGACAAGGCGCGGGGCGGGGGATCAGGCCGGCGGAGGCGCGCCGGGCCGCCTCACCAGCGGCAGCCGCACCGTGACCAAGGTCCCCTTCCCCACCTCGCTGTCGATGGCCACCGTGCCGCCGTGCCCCTCCACGATCTCCCGCACCACCGCCAGCCCGATCCCCATCCCGCCGAACCGCCGTGTGGTGCTCCCATCCACTTGGTAAAAGGGCTCGAAGATCCGCGACAGCGCCTCGAGGGGGATCCCGACGCCATGGTCCTGCATGCGCAGCACCGCGTGCGTTTCCGTTGTCTCCAGGCCCAATCGGATCTCACCGCCGGATGGGGAGAACTTGGCCGCGTTGTCCAGGAGCTCCCTAATCATCCGGATCAGGGCCTCCCCGTCCCCCAGGATCCAGACCGGCTCGGTGGGCAACTCGATCTGAATCCGATGGGGCCCCCCGGCCAGGCGGACCCGCCATGCCTCCCCGGCCTGCCGCACCAGTTCCCGCAGGTCCAGCGGCGCGAGGGTCATCCCCTCGCGCTCGACCTTACGGAGCGTCAGCAGGAGCTCGATGTAGCGCAGCAGCTGCTGCCCGCGCTGTCGCATCGTCTCCAGGACTTCCGCCTGCTCCGGTGTGAGCGGGCCGAAGGCCTGATCGGCCAGCATCTCCAGGTAGCCCATCAGGATGGTGAGCGGCGTCCGCAGCTCGTGGGAGACGTTTTGGATCATTTGCTCCCGGGCCACCAGGGCTTCCTGGAGCATGCGGTTGAGCGCCTCCAGCTTCTCCCGATGCCGGGTCAGGTCCAGCGCGGCCCCCATCAGATAGGCGAAAAAGTCCGCCAGCGCGCGGCGGGAGGCCGGGAACGCCTCCGGCCGGGAGGCCAGCAGGGCCGCCACCCCGAACAGGGTGGGGCCGAAGACGATGGGGATCAGATAGATCGAGCGGGCCGGCGGCGCCCACGGCCCTCCGGGCTCCTCGGCGGTGTCCGGGATGTAGAGGGAGGCGCGGGTGAGCGCCACCCGCTTGACGGGCCCCGGCCCTTCCTCCGGTGAAGCGCGCAGGAGCGGGGCCAGGGCTTCGGGGGCGATCCCCAGCGTGCCGCCGACCGCCAGCGCTTGCTGCTCCGGTTGAGGCCGGAAGAAGGCGACGGCCTCCGCGCGGAAGCCGCGGCGGAGCGTCTCGAGGAGGACGAGAACCGCCGACTCGGGCGCGGCGTTGGCGGCCTCCATGGCCCCCGCCACGAAGGCCTCCAGGGCGCTGGCGCGCTCCTGGGCTTCCTCGAAAGCCTGCAGGTTCTCGACGGCGATGGCCAGCTGCTGGGCCAGGATCTCCGCGAAGGCGGCCGCCTCACGGGGGAGCGGAGCAGGCGCGGCGCTGAACACGTGGAGGATGCCGATGGCCCGCCCCTGGTGTGTCAGGGGGATCCCCAGGTAGGTCCGAACGCCTGCGGCCTCCAGCCGGGGGCGCGCGGGCTGGATCCACGGCTCTGCCCCCAGGTCGGCGCGCACGATGGGGTGTGGGGATTCGACCCACTCCGGCAGCAGGGCGTCCGCGAGGGAGAACACGGCCTCGTCGAGATCAACTCCCGGTGCCCGGTGGATCGCGATCGTCCGGGTGCGCCGCCGACGCTCGTCGAGCAGGCCGAGGTCCGCCGCGCGGACCTCCAGGGCGGCTGGGAGGCCTTCGAGGGCCAGCTGGGCGATGGCAGGGAGATCGTGGTGCTTCAGGATCGTTCGGTCGATCTGGTAGAGCCGCTCCAGTTGCTCCAGGCGTGTGCGGGCCTCGCGGAGGGCCTCCGCATGGGCCACTGCCAACGCCAGGGTTTCGATGAGGTCCCCCGGAGGCGCCCCGGCCGGATCCGGGGGCGCGGCGAAGCCCAGGAGCAACACGCCGATCAGGGGACGATCGGGCGCCTCCCCGGCCCCTCCCAGCGGGTAGCGGCGCAGGATCCGGATGCCATGCGCCCGGATCTCGGGGGGCGGCTCGTGGGCCTCCCCCGCCAGCCATGGGGGGAGAGCATAGAGGGGATAGGCTGCTTCCCCGCCCAGGCGGTGTTCAGCCACCCGCCTCAGGTGGGTGTCCTCCACCCGATAGAGCGCCCCGCCGACGGCGCCCGAGTAGGCGATGAGCTCCCCCAGGAGCCGGGGATACAAGCGGTCCGGATCGGTCTGGGTGAGGCTGAGGGTCAGCAGGCGATCCCGAACCGCCAGGGCGGCGTGGGCCCGCTGGAGGGCGACCAGTTGGACGACCAGCTGATCGGCCAGGGCGTCGAAGGCCTGGGCCAGCTCCCCCAGCTCATCCCGGGAGCGCCATCCCACCCGGGCCTGCAGATCGCCGCCTTGCATCCGGCGGATCACCCCCAGGAGCCGACGGGTGGGGCGGGTGAGCATCAGCTCCCCGGCGCCCCACGCCCCTGCGGCCAGCAGCAGCGTGAGCGCCCCCAGCAGCGCCAGGCGTCGGGCCATCGTTTGGTTCGCCCGGTCCATCGCGGCGCCCATTGAGATCCCCGCCACGGCATAGCCGCTGTCCTGGGGGAGCGGCGTGAAGGCATACAGACGGCGCCCTCCCTCCATCGCGATCCCATCGCCTCCTGGGGCGCTCCGAACGGCCTGCCACACGGCCGGAAGGAAGGAGGTTCCGATGATCCCCCCCTCCCGGGGATGGTGGGCCAGGATCACCCCTTCCCGATCCAGCAGGGCGAGGGTGGCCTCCGGTGGCATGGGGAGGGTGGCCGCCAGCCGGTTCAGCCACCCCAGATCCAGGCCGGCGAAAAGCACCCCCTGGACCTGGCCCGCGGCGTCCAGCATCGGGTAGGCAAGCGGCAGCGTGGGCTGTCTGGTGAAACGGCCGATCACGAAGCGCCCCACGGTGAAGGCGCGGCGGCGGAGGGCTTCCCGAAACCAGTCCCGGTCGGACACATCGATCGGCACCTCCAGGCGCTCCGCGCTGCAACGGACCCAGCCGTCCGGGTCCGCCCGCCCGAGGGTGGTGTAATAGGGGAAGGCGGCCTTGAGGAGGGCGAGGTGGGCCGCGCAGGTCGAGGGGTCGGCGCTGCGGACCTGGGGGATATGGGCGATCGCGAGCAGATCGGACCGCGCGGTTTCCAGCAGCGCGGCCTGCTGGGTGGCGATCACCTGAACGAACGTCCGGGCATCCTGGCGCGCGCGCTGCAGGATCGCCTGTCGCTCGGCGAGACTGGTGGTGAAGACCAGGATCCACGCCGGGAGGAGGGCCAGCGCCACCAGCGCGGCGAGACGCCCGCGGAACGTGCGCAACGAGGTGTTCATGGACTATCCCCCTTTCCACCCGGGGAGAGCGCTTGTTAGTATACACTGACTGAGCGAGACCTTCCAATCCCGCGCGGTAAGGAAGAGATGTATGGAACCGGGTGCCCTCACGCTTCAGAACGCGCATCGGAGGAAGCGGTCGCTTGCCAGAATGCGGGGGATTCCCTATCATTTCCTGTTGGAGTGGAACGCTGTCGGTGACCCCCGATCCTGGGCATCCGGAGGGAGCGAGATGAAGAAATGGGTCTATCTGTTCGAGGAAGGCTACCGGGAGATCCCTGCTGAGCGGCGACGGGATCTCCTCGGCGGAAAGGGGGCGGGGCTGGCGGAGATGGCAGGGGCGGGCCTGCCGGTTCCGCCGGGCTTCACTATCACCACCGAGGCGTGCAACGCCTACTTCGCCGCTGGCCGGCAGTTCCCCGAAGGCCTGTGGGACCAGGTCCTGGAGGCCCTCCGTCGGGTGGAGGAACAGGTCGGCCGCCGGTTCGGCGATCCCGCCAATCCCCTCCTGGTCTCCGTCCGTTCGGGCGCTAAGTTCTCTATGCCCGGGATGATGGACACCGTCCTGAACGTCGGGCTGACGGACGAAACCGTCCGCGGCCTGATCGCCCAGACGGGCGATGAGCGTTTCGCCTACGACGCCTATCGCCGCCTCATCCAAATGTTCGGCCGCATCGTGAAGGGCATCCCCGGCGAGCGGTTCGAGCACATCCTGGACCGCTACAAGGCGCGGACGAAGGGCAAGCAGGATACGGATCTCACCGCCGAGATGCTCCAGGACGTCGTGGAGGAGTTCAGGGCCCTCTACCGCCGGGAGCTGGAGGAGGAGTTCCCGCAGGATCCCCTGGAGCAGCTGCGCCAGGCCATCCGCGCGGTCTTCGATTCCTGGTTCGGCAAGCGGGCGGTGGATTACCGCAACTTCTACAAGATCCCCCACGACCTGGGCACGGCCTGCAACGTCCAGACCATGGTCTTCGGGAACATGGGCTTCGACTCGGCCACGGGGGTGGCCTTCACCCGCAACCCGGCGACGGGGGAGAAAGAGCTCTACGGGGAGTATCTCCCCAACGCCCAGGGGGAGGATGTAGTGGCCGGCATCCGCACGCCCCTCAAGATCACGAAGAAGGCCTCCCAGGAGTGGGCGCGCGAGCACGGGATCCCCGAGGAGGAGCGGCTCCGGCGCTACCCCAGCCTGGAGGAGTTCCTGCCGGAGACCTACCGTCAGTTCCTGGAGGTGGCGGCCCTGCTGGAGCGCCACTACCGCGATGTGCAGGACCTGGAGTTCACCATCGAGCGCGGGCGGCTCTGGATGCTCCAGACCCGCACGGGCAAGCGCACGGCCAAGGCGGCGGTCAAGATCGCCGTGGACATGGTCCACGAGGGCTTGATCACCAAGGAAGAGGCCGTGATGCGGGTGGAGCCGGATCAGATCAACCAGCTGCTCCTGCCGCGCTTCGATGAGCGGGCCAAGGAGCGGGCCCGGGAGAAGGGCGACCTCTTGGCCCGCGGCCTCAACGCCTCGCCCGGCGCGGCGACCGGCCATGCCGTCTTCGACGCCGACACGGCCGAGGCCTGGGGCCGGGACGGCCGGCCGGTGATCCTGGTGCGCCCCGAGACCACCCCCGATGACGTCCACGGGATGATCGCCGCCCGGGGCATCCTCACCCAGCGGGGCGGGGCGACCTCCCACGCGGCCGTCGTCGCCCGCGGCCTGGGCAAGCCGGCGGTCGTCGGCTGCGAGGCCCTCCAGATCGACCTCGAGCGCAAGCAGTTCTCCGTCAACAGCCGGGTGGTCCGCGAGGGCGACTTCATCTCCATCGACGGCAGCACCGGCGAGGTCTTCCTCGGCCAGATCCCCACCATTGATCCCAACCTGGCCGAGGAGCGGGAGCTGGCGGAGCTCCTCTCCTGGGCGGATGAGTTCCGGCGCCTGCAGGTCTGGGCCAACGCCGATTACCCGCGCGATGCCCGCAAGGCTCGCGAGTTCGGCGCGGAGGGCATCGGGCTGGCCCGCACCGAGCACATGTTCTTCGAGGCCGACCGCCTCCCCTATGTGCGCCAGATGATCCTCAACGCCCCCGAGGCCCAACGCCTGCTGGACCAGCTGCGCGCGGCCCAACAGGCGGCCCAGCTCCGCCCCGACGACCCCAAGGCCCGCAAGGACCTCCGGGAGGCGGAGCGGGCCGTCCGGACCTCGAAGGCGGTCAAAGCCTACCGCAAGGCCTTGGATCGCCTCCTGCCGGTCCAGCGCAAGGATTTCGAGGGCCTCTTCGAGGCGATGGACGGCCTGCCGGTGATCATCCGCCTCATCGACCCGCCGATGCACGAGTTCCTGCCGCGCTACGAGGAGCTCCTGGCGGAGGTGGTGGAGCTGCGGACCCGCCTGGAGGAGCGGCGCCGGATCAAAGGCTACCGCCCGCGGAAGGGCGAGAAGCCCCTCCGGGAGATGGAGGCGGAGCTGGCTGAGAAGGAGGCGCTCCTGCGGGCCGTCAACGCCCTGCGCGAGATGAACCCCATGCTCGGCCTGCGGGGGATCCGCCTGGGCATCCTTTACCCGGACATCATCCGCCTCCAGGTGCGGGCCATTTTCGAGGCGGCATGCAACGTGAAGAAGCGGGGCATCGTCCCGAAGCCGGAGATCATGATCCCCCTCAGTGCGGATGTGAAGGAGCTCCAGATCGTGCGGGGGATCGTGGACGAGGTGGCCCGCGAGGTGATGGCGCGGGAGGGGATGGAGATCGAATACAAGTTCGGGACCATGATCGAGGTCCCGCGGGCGGCCCTGCTGGCCGGCGAACTGGCCCAGGTGGCGGAGTTCTTCTCCTTCGGGACCAACGACCTCACCCAGACGATCTGGGCCATCAGCCGGGACGACGCCGAGGGGAAGTTCCTCCTGCGTTACCTGGAGGAGAAGATCCTCCCGGAGAACCCCTTCCAGGTGCTGGACCGCAAGGGCGTGGGGCGGGTGATGCGGATCGCGGTGGAGGAGGGCCGCCGCACGCGGCCGGACCTGGAGGTCGGCATCTGCGGGGAGCACGGCGGGGATCCCTCCTCTATCGAGTTCTGCCACGAGATCGGCCTCAACTACGTCAGCGCCTCCCCCTACCGGGTCCCGGTGGCCCGGCTCGCGGCCGCCCAAGCCGCGCTGAAGGCGCGCGCCGCCCGCATCGAAACCCGCTGATCCGCCCGAAGGCCGCGGGGGGTCCCCTTCCGGCCCCCCGCGGCCGGGCCCCCGGCCTCCTCCCTCCGGTAGCCCCGGCCGCCGTTGGCCTTTCGGAGGGTGGCTTTCCAAAGCCGGCGCTGGGACGGCATATCAGGAAATGGGCCCTTCGGAGGTTGAGGATTCGCCGGCTTCCTTAATCCACAGTTCCTGGAACGGGCGGAGGATCCAGGGGCCGGTTGGGATGGGGATCTCCTCGCCGTCCACCCAGGCGCGGGCGGCGGCGAACCCGTGAAGGCGGAGGGCGAAGGTCGACCAGGGCCACGGGAAATCCCCCTCGCGAACCCAGCGCACCCGCAGGCCCTTCCCTTCCCGCTCCACCCGGAAGCGATCCACCCGGTGCGGCCCGAAGCCGTCCCCCGCATCCTGATACAGAACCCCCTCCCCTTCCCCTGCTGATGCCGCGTAGAGATGCAGGGTCAGGCCGTCCTCCGCCATCGGCAGGACGCTCCCGGCCCGGACGAACACCGGGATGCGCTCGAGGGGGGCCTCGACCTCCACCCGCCCCGGGCCGGTGAACCGCCGATCGCTCCAAAAGTCATACCACTCTCCGGCGGGGAGGAACACCGTCCGCGCCCGCACCCCTTCCTCCAGGATCGGCGCCACCAGCAGGGCGGGCCCCAACTGGAAGGCGTCCTCGATCCCCCATAGATCGGGGTCGCTCCCATCCGGCCAGAACAGCGGCCGCACGAGGGGCGCGCCGGTCTGCGCCGCCTCCCAGGCCAAGGTGTAAAGATAGGGCATGAGGCGGACCCGCAGGCGGAGGAACTCCCGGGCGATGGAGAGGGTCGGCTCCCCGAACGCCCACGGCTCCCGCCGGGGCGTCCCCTTCGCCGCGTGGTTCCGGAAGAGCGGCATGAAGGCCGCCATCTGGAACCAGCGGATGAACAGCTCCGCCGAGGGCGCGCCGCTGAACCCCCCGATGTCCGGCCCCGTGTAGGGGATCCCGGAAAGCCCCAGCCCGATCACCGTGGCGAGGGTCTGCCGCAACGCGGCCCACGTGCTCTCCGTGTCGCCGGTCCAGCCCCAGGCGTAGCGCTGGACGCCCGCCCAGCCCGATCGGGTGAGCAGGAACGGCCGCCGATCCGGTCGCCCCCGTCGCAGGGCCTCCCATGCCGCCCGGCTCATCAGCAGGCCGTAGAGGTTGTGGGCCTCGCGATGGTCCCCGCCTCGCCCCTCCATCGCGTGAAGGACCGTCCGCGGCGGGGTGGGCTCCCCCCACGCCGTAAAGATCGTGGGCTCGTTCATGTCGAGCCAGAGGCCCGCCGCGCCCATCTCCACCAGGGCCCGGCTGTGCGCCCCCCACCACGCCCGGACCTCCGGATCGGTGAAGTCCGGGAAGGCGCACCACCCCGGCCAGACCAGCCCGCGGTAGATCCGCCCATCGGGCAACCGGCAGAAGGCCCCCCGCGCCTCCCCTTCCCGATAGACGGGATCCTCCGGATCACTCTTCACCCCGGGATCCAGGATCAGGACCGTTCGAATCCCCTGTGCCTCCAGTTCCTGGAGGAGCCCGGGCAGATCCGGGAACCGCTCGCGGTCCACGGTGAACACCCGATAGTTGTCCATGTAGTCGATGTCCAGGTGGATCGCGTGGAGCGGGAGGTCGTGCGCCTGGAACCCCCGAACGACCGCCCGGACCTCGTCGGCGCTGCGGTAGCCCCAGCGGGATTGGTGGAACCCCAGGGCCCAGCGGGGCGGCAGGGGCGGCCGGCCGGTGAGCGCCGTGTAGCGGTCAATGGCGCGCGCGGGGGGACCATGGACCAGGTAATACCGCAGCGCGCCGCCGGCGAAGGCGACCCTGGCCGCGTCCGGCTCGGTGGCCCCCAGATCGAAGGTGGCCTCGAAGGGGTTTTCGTAGAACACCAGATAGGCGCCCTGGGCGTGCAGGCTGAGCCAGAGGGGAACGCCGAGGTAGAGGGGATCCGCGCCGGGGCCGTAGCGCCCGCCCGGATCCCGGTTCCACATGCGGTAGATCCGGCCCCGGCGATCCAGTGGCGCGGCCCGCTCCCCCAGGCCGTAGAGCCGTTCCTCGGGGCGGAGCCGGACCCGGTGGCGCCATGCGGTTCCGGCCCGCTCGGGCGGATCCTCCTCCCGCCAGATGCGCCCCGCCGGGTCCTGAAAAGCGATGCGGCCATGGGCGCTCACCGCGATCCGGACCGCGGCGCTCTCCACGATCCAGCCGTCGGGCCCCGGAGCCCAGGCGATGCGCGTCTCCTCCAGCGTCTCGCGGACGACCGCATACGGCGGGGGGAGGAGGCCCGGGGTCCAGGTGAGGCGGAGGACCTCGGGGGCCAGGAAGCGGATCTCCAGCGCGGCGTCGGGGCCGACGAAGCGGGCGCCATCCGGAAGCGGGATCGCCCGCTCGAATGGCTGGATCGCCCGCCAGGGGAGCTCCGCGGGCGCCTTTCGGGGGCCCTCGGCCCGATCCCGCTCCCATGCGGCCCGCACCGCCCGCAGGGCCGTCCGAAGGCCGACGAAGCGCAGGGCGAGCAGCGCCTTGCGCAGATCCATCCCTATCGCCTCCGCTTCGCCTCCTGTTCTTCGGAGGGCGCATCTCCGGACGCGCCGCAACGGCGGCTCAGGAGGGCCGCCCTCCGAAACGGAGGATGGTCGCAACATCAAGATCAGTATAAAACTACAGACTTGAATCCTGAACGGAGCCTCATCGCATGGGAAGCCCGTTCCGCCCGGTTTTCCGAACCATGAAGGCCCTCACGCTTCCCCCGCCGGCTCTCCGGGTGGAGGAGCCGGCGGGACCATCTTCCCCCGCCCTCCGCCGGTTCTGGTGGGATGGGGTGCTGGCGCGCCTCTCGGATGCCTTCGTGGTGGACTATGTGCCCCTCTTCGCGCTGGCGCTGGGGGCCGGACCGCGGGAGATCGGATGGCTGGACAGCCTGGCCCAGATCCTTTATGCGGCGCTCCTGATCCCCGGGGCGCGGCTGGCGGAGCGCTGGGGCCGTCGCAAGGCCCTGGTGGTGATTGCGGTGGGGCTGGCCCGAGCAAACCTGATCCTGTGGGTCCTGCTCCCCTTTTTCCTCACGGGTCCTGTGGCGGTGGGGTTGATCGTCCTCACCGGCGCGTTGCGGGCGGGCCTGTGGGGGTTGGGGGCGCCGGCCTGGACCAGCCTGGCGGGGGAATGGGTGCCGCCGGAGATCCGGGGCCGCTACTTCGGCTGGCGGAACATCGGCAGCGGCCTCGCCGGCCTGTTCGGGGTCGCGGCCGCGGGGACGCTGATCACGGCCCTGGGCGGGCTCCGGGGCTATCAGGCCGCCTTCGGGATCGGGTTCCTGCTGGGCGCCGTCGGGCTGGCCGTGTTCGCCAGCATCCCCGAGGCGGGCCCGCGCGCCGTCCGAGGGAAGCGGCTCCCCCCGTGGGGGGAGATCCGGGAGCGGCCGGCGTTCCTGGGCTACCTCGCGGCCGCCGGGGCCTGGAACTTCGCCGTCTTCCTCGCCGCCCCCTTCTTCAACGTCCATCTGGTCCGGAACCTGGGGGCCGATGCCCGGGCCGTCGGCCTCCTCTCGATGATCTCCGCCCTCACCGCCCTGCTGGGCCAGTGGGTCTTCGGGCGGTGGAGCGACCGCATCAGCGCCCCACGGGGGATGTGGTGGGCGGGCCTGCTCATCCCGCTACTCCCGTGGGCCTGGCTACTGGTCCACCACCCATGGCACGCGATCCCCATCAACGCGCTGGGCGGGTTCCTGTGGGCCGGCTTTGAACTGTGCAGCCTCAACACCCTGCTCCTGCTCTCCCGGGAGGAGACCCGCCCGCGCTACGCGGCCCTCTACAACCTCGCCGTGGGGGTGGCCGCGGCGGCCGGCGCCGCCGCCGGCGGGTGGATCGCCGCCCAGTGGGGGTTCCACCCCCTCTTCGCCCTTTCCGGGCTGGGGCGGCTGCTGGCCATCGGGCTTTACGGCTGGGGGGTCCTGCGCCGCCTTCCCCCTACCCTTCCCGCAGGCCGGTGAGGGCGATGCCGCGGGTGAAGTAGCCCTGGAACAGGAAGAAGAGCAGTAGGATGGGGACGCTGTTGAACATCGAGCCGGCGAGGACCACTGAGTAGACCGTGTAGTATTCCCCCTTGAACCAGCTCAGGCCGAGGGGGAGGATGAAGTGCTCGGGGGAGTTGAGCACGATCAGGGGCCACATGAAGGCGTTCCACTCCCCCTGGAAGGTGAAGAGGGCGAGGGTGAGCAGGGCCGGCCGGCTGATGGGCAGGATGATCCGGAAGAAGATGGTGAACCACCCCGCCCCGTCGATCATCGCCGCCTCCTCCAGGTCCCGGGGGAGGTTCTTGTAGAACTGGGCCATCATGAAGACCCCGAAGGCCCCGGCGATCCCCGGCACGATCAGCGCCGCCAGGCTATCGAGCAGCCGCATCTGGCGGATGATCAGGAAGTTGGGGATGAGGGTGACCTGGCCGGGGATCATCATGGTGACCAGCATCGCCCAGAAGAGGAGGTCGCGTCCGGGGAAGCGGAGGCGGGCGAAGGCGTAGCCCCCCATGGCGCAGAACAGGGTGCGGACCACGGCGAGCAGCCCGGCGACGAAGGCGGTGTTGAGCATCCAGCGGGGGAAGAGATGGCGGAACTCGGTGACCACCTTAAGGTAGTTCTCCAGGGTGAAGGGGATGGGCAGGAAGAAGGGCGGCTCGTAGAGATGGGTGAGGGGCTTGAGGGAGAAGACGACGGTCAGAAGGAAGGGCGTGACGGCGATGGCCGACCACCCGAGCAGCACCCCGTAGAAGAGGGGCTTCTTGATCCGATCCCACCATGTGAACTCATCCCAGTAGCGGACGGCCGGTTTGGCGGGCGTGATCGCTTCCACAGCCATCTCACACCTCCGTCGGGCGCTCGATGAGGCGGCGCTGGATCACCGTCACGGCCAGGATCATGCCGGCCAGCACGAAGGCCACCGCCGAGGCCCGCCCCATGAAGGGCGTGGTGCTCTGGAAGGCCCACTTGTAGATGAGGTAGGCGATGGTGGTGGTGGAGTCCAGCGGCCCCCCTGCCGTCATCACGTAGATCTGGTCGAACACCTGGAAGCAGCCGATGACCCCCATCGTCACCACGAAGAAGATCACCGGCCGCAGCAACGGGATGGTGATGTGGCGGAGCATCTGCCAGCGGTTGGCGCCGTCGATCATCGCCGCCTCATAGTAGGTGACCGGGATGTCCTGGAGGCCGGCCAGGAAGATCACCATCATGGTCCCCGTGGTGGACCAGATGTTGACGATCATGATGGTCGGCAGGGCGAAGGTGGGGTTGGTCAGCCAGTCGATGGAGAGGCCCAGTAACTGGTTGATCACCCCCGTCTTCTTGAACAGCCAGAGGAAGATCAGGCTGATCACCACCGAGGAGGTCACCGAGGGGATGTAGAACAGGGTGCGGAAGAAGCGGCGGAATTTGATCTCCTGGTCGAGGGCGAAGGCCAGGAGCAGGCTGATGACCGTCTGCATCGGAACCACCACGGCCACGTATTTCAGGGTGTTGGGGACCGCCTTGGTGAGGAAGAGGGTGTCCCGGAGCAGATACAGGTAGTTCCCCAGCCCGATCCACCGCGGGGGGCTGAACAGGTCGAAATAGGTGAACGAAAGGTAGAGGGCGTAGGCGATGGAGAAGACGTTGAAGACCAGGAAGACGAAGAGATACGGTGAAAGCAGGATGTAGGCGGCGACCCATTCCCCCAGCTGACGGCGCCGGACCCGGATCATCGCATCCCCCTTTGCGCCTTGGCCGTTTCACGTCGCCCGCCCCGACCTCCCGACATCCATCCCGCCGGTGTGGGGCGGAGAGAGGAAGAGGGGGGCGGGCGGCCCCATCGCCCGCCCCCCTCCCGAGATCCGATCACTGCTGCTCCTTCAGGGCCTTGCGGACCTCCTCGGCGGCCTGCTTGAAGCTGGCCTCGATATCCTGGCCCTCCAGGTAGATCCGCTCCAGGGCCTTGGCCATCTGCTCGTTCACCACGTCGCCCCGCAGGCCCCACATGAAGGGGGTGCCGAACTCCGCGCCCTTGAAGATGACCAGGGATTCGGGATGGGTCTTGAAGTATTCATGCTCGGTGAGCTTGGCGCGGGAGGGCAGGGCGAACCCAGTGGAGAGCACCACCGTCTGGCTCTCCTCGCTGGTCAGACAGTTGATGGTCTTCCAGGCAGCCTCGGGGTTCTTGCTGTTCTTGGAGATCACATAGGCCACGGTGAAGATGAGGTTCCCCCGCCCCTTGGGCCCCTTCGGCGGGAAGGTAGCCCCCCACTTCAAGGTGGGGAACTGCTCCCGGAGGTAGGGGATCAACCAGCCGCCCTCAAAGACCATCGCCAGCTTCCCCTGGCCGAAGCCCGTGCCCTGCCAGTCCACCCCCACGTCGGCCGGGATGGCCCCGATCTTCTCCGCCCGGAAGGAGGTGTAGAACCGCGCCGCCTCGATTACCTCCGAACTGTCCAGCAGGGTGTCGCGGAAGTCCTCCGTCATGATGCGGCCCCCGTTCTGGAAGACGAAGATCGGGAAGCGGCCCGGATCCGCCGGGACGCCCAGCCCGTAGATGCCCTGGGCGGGGTTCGAGAGCTTGCGGGCGGCGTCCTTCAGATCGTCCCACGTCCAGTTCTCATTGGGCTCCGGGATCCCGGCCTTGGCGAAGAGGTCCTTGTTGTAGAACAGGGCCAGGGTGTTGAAGTCCTTGGGGATGCCGTAGACCTTGCCGTCCGGGCCGGTGAAGGCGTCGATTAGAGTCTTGATGAACTCCTCCTTCTTCACCCCGGATTGGGCCATATAGTCGTCCAGGGGGACCAGGACGCCCTTAGAGGCGAAGAAGGGGAACTGGAAGATGTCCATGTAGTAGATGTCCGGCTCCTCGGCGGAGGCGACCAGTGTCTTGATCTTGGCCCAGTAGTCCCCGGTGATCGGCTCATACTTCACGACGACGTCCGGGTTCACCAGCGAGCACCGATACAGCAGGGACTCCAGCAGGGCCGTTTCCTGGGGGTTGGCCGCCCATCCGGAGAGCCGCACAGTGGCCTTGGGCTTCTCGACCTCCTTGATGACCTCCACCACCTCCCGGGTGACGGCCGGGGTGGGGGTGGCCGCCGGCGCACAGGCCGTCACGGCCAGCGCAAAGACCGCGAGCAGGAGCAGGAACCTTTTCATGGCGACCTCCCTTTAAAGGGAAATTTGGAGCCGCCGCGCCTCCCCCGGCGCGACGGTGAGCTCCCCTTCCATCCGACCGATCTGCAGCGGGATCGTGATGGGCTCCCCCGTGGGGTTCTGGAGGATCGCCTCCAGGCGCCCCCGCCGGCGATCCCATTCCCCCGAGAGGAGCAGCCCGTGGGACCGCCAGCGCTCCCAGGCGCCGGCCTCCCAGGCCGACGGGAGCGACGTCCCGATCCGGATCCGATCCTTCCGGGTCTGAACCACCAGCTGATGCAGGGCGGTGCAGAGGGCGCCGTGGGCGGTCCCGAAATACTGCATGTTCCAGCGCCCCTCCGCGTCCACCGTCTCCGCGATCCCGCCGTGGGCGGAGAAGGCGGGCTGGATCTCCTGCAACGTCCGCCAGGCCCCTTCCCCATCGTCCTGCCACGCCTGGACGGTGGCCAGCATGGCGGCGGCCCACGGGAAGCCCCACTCACTGTTTCCGTGGCCCACCATACGGCCCGCATATCGCTCCCGGTAGGCCCGCGCGGTCCCGACCGCCCGCGGGTCGTCGGGGGGGATCACCTCCATCGGGTAGATGGGGGCCAGGCTGCTGACGTTAAGGCGGTCCTCCTCCTCGGACGCCTGGAAGTAGCGGCCGTTGTAGAGGCGATCCATGGTGCGGCGCAGGCCGTCGAGCACGGAGGCGCTCCGTTCGACCCAACCGTTCCCGCGGCCGAGCCGGCGGGCGGCCTGGAGGTAGCACTCCAGGAGCCGGATGGCCCCCGCCAGCGTGATGCCCTCGTTGCGCACCCGCACCGGCCGCTCGTCCACCCCGACCATCGGGCGGACTTCAACGCCGCGGGGCGTCTCCTCCACCACCGCGTGCAGGAAGAAGCGGGCCAGGCCCTCCAGGAGCGGGAACACCCGCTCCAGCACCTGGCGGTCGCGGGTGAAGGCGTATTGCTGGAACAGCATGTTGGCATACGCCGCGTTGTTGTGGACCTGCTCCTTTTGGTGCACCCAGATCCCGTAGGCCGGCTCGCCGCGGTGGGTCAGCTCCCAATCCCATTTCAAGCCGGGGGCGTTGAAATCTTCCCGGGCGTGGCGCTCCGCCGCCTCCCGGGTGCGCAGGAAGAAGCCGATGGCCGCCTCGCCCTCAGCCACATGGTTGGCCTCCAGGAGGGCCCGGTGAATGAAGTAGGCGTCCCAGAACAGATGGGACGACCAGGTCAGCCGCAGGTTGCCCACCGGAAGCCCCCCCGAAACGGGGTTCTGGGTGGCCTTGAACAGATAGCGGCTGGTCCGATAGACGCGATCGAAGACCGGATCCGGGATCTGGAAACGGGAGGCCGCGAAGTAGGCCTCCCAGAACGCCCGCGTCCGGGCGTGCAGGGCCTCCGGCCCTTCCGCCAGCGCCCGGGGGATGACCTCCGGATCCAGCGGGCCCGCGTAGTCGTCGGCGATGGCGAAGTAGTGCGTGAAGGCGGTCCCCTCCCCTTCCAGCCACCAGACCTTCCCCTCCCGGCCCCACCGCTGGGCCCCGGTCAGGGCGACCTCGATGAAGCCCTGATAGGGCCCCAGACGGTAGAAGGCCGCCGGACGATCCTCGCAGAACGTCAGCGCATCGAAGGGATCGGTCTCATGGCCCTCCTCCTGCCAGACCCCGGGGGCGGCGCGGACCCGCAGGCGGACCGGCCGGTTGAAACGGTAGCGGATCACCAGGAGCGGGCGGTCCGGGCACAGGAAGGTGATGACCTCCGCCCGCGCCACCCCCCAATCCACGACGGTGGAAACCGTCCCCGCTTCGGGATGGAAGGTCTGGAGGAACCCCTGGACGCGCCCGGCCTGGCCGTCGGCCTCGACCTCGTAGGCCGTGTAGCCCAGGGGCGCCAGCTCCGCCCAGGGCTTCCCGGATTTGGGCAGCGCCATCCCGAAGGGCGGATGGCGCAGGGGGACCACCTCCACCAGCCGGTCCTCGGGGTAGTAGCGATCGGACTTATACCACTGGCAGCGATCCAGATACGGATGCCAGCCGTTGGGCGGGCGGTCCGGCACCATCGCGCCGGTGTATCCGATGAGCACCGCATCGTGTCCGTTCCCTAAGAAGACGTGGTAATAGTCCCGTGGCAGCCGCATCGGTCGCTCCGGTTTGAATCGTTTCAACCTCCAGACCCATTGCGGGGCCCTCCGGTGCGGTGGGCCGTCAGGCCGATTCCCGACGGATCAAGATGGGCCGGATCAGGGTGGGCGGCGCGGGTTCGCCGCGGACGGCGGCCAGCCAGGTGCGGATCAGGGCCTCGCCGATCTGATCCATCGGCTGGCGCAGGGTGGTGAGGGGTGGATGGGCCTGGGCGGCCATGGGGATGTCGTCGAAGCCGATCACCGCGATCTCCTGGCCGGGGGCGCGGCCCGCCTCGTGGAAGGCCCGCATCGCCCCGAGGGCCATCAGGTCGGTGGCGGCGATGAGGGCGGTGAACGGGACGTCTTCGGCCAGCAAGGCCTGGGCCGCCTCGTATCCGGCCTCCATGGTGGGACGGCTGATCCGGACCAGCGTCTCGTCGAACGGAAGGCCGGCCTCGGCCAGGCCAGCGCGGTAGCCCTGGAACCGATGATGGGCGAAGGTGAGGGCGAGCGGAGGGCTCAGGTAGGCGATGCGGCGGTGCCCTTTCCCGACCAGGTAGGCGACCGCCTCCCGCATCCCGGCGGCGCCGTCCACATCCACCCACGGGAAGGCGCCGTCCTCCTCGATGCGCCCGAAGGCCACGAAGGGGATGCCGGCTGCCTGGAGGTGGGGGATGCGGGGATCCTGGCGCTGCAGATCGATGAGGATGAACCCGTCCACCCGCCGCCCCTTGTAGAGGCGGTCGATCAGGCGCAGATCGGCGGCGGGATCCCGACAGGTGGCGATGAGGAGGTCCAGGTGGTGGACGGCGCAGGCGTCGCCGAGGGCGTGGATCAGCTCGAGGAAGAAGGGGTCGCTGAGGCGGCGCTCGCCGGTGGGAAGGATCAGGCCGAGGGTGTCGGTGCGGCGGCGTTTGAGCTGGCGGGCCCCGGCGTGGGGATGGTAGCCCAGCTCGGCGATGGCCTGCAGCACCCGCTCCCGCGTCTCCGGCCGCACCAGCCCGGAGTTGTTCAGGACGTAGGAGACCGTGGCCGGGGAAACCCCCGCCCGCCGCGCCACATCCCGGATCGTGGCCACCCCCGCCCTCCCGGCACTGTCTTCCCTGCTCGGCCCGGGGATTGAATCGATTCAATCTTAGGATAATGGAAATTGGGGAAGTTGTCAAGGGGTGGCGGGTGGAACGGGGTCCGTCGGCGCCTGGCGGGGGGAAGTCCGATCCCCCAACACCTTAGGCCAGCTAGAGTCCCGGGTGGTGTGAATTCCCCTGGGCCCTAGGGCCCAGGGCTAGCAAACCTTGACAAAAGGGGCCCGCTGGCCACCGATGTTCGAAGGGCCCTCTTTGAACGCCTGCGGCAGGACCCGGATGACCCGGGGTGCGACGCCCGACGGGAGGGGCTGCGCTGGCGGGCACAGCCGCGCAGCGCGCTGGAGGTCAGCGAGGGGAGCAGCGCCCAGCGCCCCGAACGTCCTGAGACCCGCCAGACGGAGCGCAACGGGGACCGTGCGCGGCGCTGGGAGGGGCGCGTGGGCACCGTCGAATAGGAGACGGCGGATGAGGGGCTGGCGTCCGGGCAGCGATTTCCCGAGCTGCCTGGAGCCGCGGCGGCGGGCGGAGCGGGCCTGGCTGACGGTGGGGCCGGAGGCGGACGTGCTGGGAATCCGCACGCGCAAGGAGGACGAGCGGGTGCAGGCGCTGGGGCTGGAGAGGCGGAGCCAGAGCGAGGCTCGCGCATTGGGGCCGAGCGGGACCCGCCCGTGGAACGCTTTCGCCGGCGGCCGCCGGAAGGCGAGTGCCCGGGAGAGGGGCGAGCGCGAGGGGCTGGGCGTCGCGATGGGGGCGGCGGAGACTTACGGGTTCTGGCTGGAGTTCCGGCCTGGATGGGTGGCCCGCGGGCGGAAGGGGGTGCGGCTGGTCCTCTCCGAATGCGCCACCGGCTGGCGCGGGGGCGGACGATTTTTGCCCTGTCGGACCCGGCTTCGGCCCGCCAGCCGCTGGAGCCGGTAGCCCATCCCTGGGGACGCCAGTTCCTGCAGGGAGGCGTCCATGGCGTTTCCGCGGGCGCACGGGCGGGGAATGCACGCGACGAACATCCTGGAGCGACGCAACCGGGAGCTGGCGCGGCGGTGCGACGGGATCGGCATCTTCCCAAACGTGGCGGCGGTGCTCCAGCTGGTGGAAGAGCAGCAGGACACGTGGCTGGGGCAGCGGCGGTCCTTCCGTTTCTAATTTTGGATCAGTGGCCAATCTTCAAAACATGCGTTCACTCCGAGATCTACAAGGACCTTGGGAGCGATCACGGAGTGGACGGCGCGCTGCCTTCAAATTCGATAACCCGAAGTCCCGGAGGAATACCCGCCCTTTAGGGGCTAGGAGCCACTTCCATTCCCCGTCCCCTGTTTCTCCTTTCCATCCCTATCATGACACTATAGAAATAGAAGAGCCTCTCATCATAACTAATCATACTGGTATAACCAGTATGATTTTATGGATATGATTTTATGGAGGTTGTCAAGACCGCTCCACCTGGAACCACCGGTCGGCGGATGGCGGCGATGCGTTCGCCGCAGCCCCACTTGCTTCCACCCATTTTGCGAAATCCCTTGACGAAAGTCCTCAAAAGCCTTAGCATTCTAAATAGAGAAACATTGTTCCGTATAATGGAACATGAATGGCGCGACGGAAAGCGTCCGAAGTGAGCGCGGGGGGGGCGCAGCGCCTGCAGACGATTGACCGGGCGCTGGAGTTGCTCGAGCGGATCTGCCAGGCGGAGGATGGGATCCCTCTCACCGTCCTCAGCCGGCAGACCGGCCTGCCGAAGAGCACAGTCCATCGGCTGGTGATGGCCCTCAGCGCCCATCGGCTGGTGACCCAGGATCCCGAGACCGGCCGCTATCTCCCAGGGATCAGGCTGTTCGAACTGGCCCAGGCGGTTCTCCAGAAGCTCGAGCTTCGCAAGCAGGCCCTCCCCGAGCTCCGCGAGCTCTGCCAGCGGACGAATGAGACGGTGCACCTCGCCATCCTGGACGACGGCGACGTGATCTATATCGACAAGCAGGAGAGCCAGCAGACCATTCGCATGTTCTCCGCCATCGGCAAGCGGGGCCCGGCGCATTGCACAGGGGTGGGCAAAGTCCTGCTGGCGGCCCTGCCGGACCACGAGCTGGACGAGCTGATCCGCCGCAAAGGGCTGCCCCGCTTTACGGAGAAGACCATCACCGATCCCGAGCTTCTGAAGGCGTGCCTGGCGGAGGTGCGTCGGAAGGGCTACGCCGTTGACGATACCGAGCACGAGCCCGAGATCCGCTGCGTGGCCTGCCCGATCCGCGATCACACCGGTCGGGTGATTGCAGCGGTGAGCCTCACGATCCCGGCCTTCCGGGCCACCCGTGAGCAAATTGAAGCGCTGGCCCCTCTGGTCCGCACCTACGCGGATCGCATTTCCCGAAAGATGGGCTGGACGGGCGAGGAGATTTAAGGGAGGTGCTCGATGCGCCGGCGGATACAGCCGATGCCCCGGCGACCTTCCCCGTCGCTCCTGGAGGGATTCCGCGGGCTTTTAAAGATCTACAGCCCTTCCTGCGTGGTAGCCGATTCCATGGAGCGGAACGGGGTCATGCATTCCAGCATAAAGTCGGTCTTCCCGTGCCGGTTCGTCGGGCCCGCCTTGACCGTGAAGCTCTTCCCCGGGGATCTGGTGGACTGCCTGGATGCATTGGCCGTGGCCCAGGCAGGGGATGTCATCGTGGTGAGCGCCGGAGGAGAGACGGAGACCTCGGTCTGGGGCGGCCTGATGGCAGGCCTCTGCAAGCAGAAAGGCGTCGCGGGGGCCGTGGTGGATGGGGCCATCCGGGACATCGATGAGATCCGCGACCTGGGGTTCCCCATCTTCTCGCGCGCGGTCGTCCCCCGCTCCACCCATTCCCCCTTCTCCGGTCGGCTGGAGCCGATCGAGGTGAACGTCCCCGTCATCTGCGGAGGCGTCCTGGTCCGACCGGGGGATTTGATCCTCGCCGATGAGATCGGCGTGGTCGTGATCCCGCTGGAGGAGGCCGATGGGATCCTGGCGCGCGCCCGGGAGCAGGCCGACAAAGAAGAGGCGACCCGCCAATGGATCCGCGCCGGCAAGACGGTGGAGGAAATCCTGCAAGCTTTCGGCCGCCTTTAGAGGTGAAAGGAGGAGACCATGGCGACCCGGAACAGGAAGGGCCACGTCCAGTGGACGCGCCGCGAGTTCCTGAAGGCCGCTGGGATCGCGGCGGCCGGCGGCCTGCTGAGCACATGCGCCCCCGCCCCGACGCCGACGCCCGCGGCCCCCACCACCCCGATGCCCGGCACGCCCGTGCCTCGCATCGAAGGAGCGACCCCCGAGGAGCGTGCCCTCAACGGGATCAAGGCGCTCAAGGCAGCCGGCAAAATCAAGGACGGCGATACGTTTGTGATCCTCCACCACTCCGGCCAGCGCAACAACTTGGTCCCCGCCCTGGAGGAGTGGAACCGGCTCACCGGGCTGAACTTCGTCAGCGCGGAGGAGGGCCTGGAGGCCAACATCTACACCAAAGCCATGAACGAGGCCGTCACCCGCACCGGGAGCTACGACATCTTCCTGACCTTCGTGAACTGGATCGCGGATATGGCCGAGGCGGGGCTGATCGTCGATCAGACAGAGTGGTGGGCGAAATACGAACCCGAGGTCGATCATGGCCCGAATGCCTACGTCTCGCCGATCGACCGCTTCACCTCCCTCTACAAAGGGCGCCGCTACGCCATGGGGGCGGATAATGACACCTTCTCGATGTTCTATCGGAAAGATCTGATGGAGAACCCGGACGAACAGAAGCGGTTTGAAGATAAGTTCGGGCGCAAGCTGGAGATCCCCAAGACCTGGGAGGAGTTCGATCAGTGGGTGGCCTTCTTTGATCGGCCGGATCAGGGCATCCGGGGCGTTCATATGTATGCGGAGCGCTACTTCGCCTACACCGGCTGGGCGGCCCGCTTCATCTCCCGAGGGGGCGCTTACTTCGACGACAACATGGATCCCCTCATCGCCTCCGAGGAGGGCGTCACCGCCCTGGAGGAGATGGTCCGTCTGATCCAAAACCACGCCTGGCCGGATACGGTGACCGGGGATTGGTCGGTGGCCTACACCCGCTTCCCGGAGGGATCCGTCTTCTGCGCCTGGGCATGGCCCTCCCTGGGCAAGTGGGCCCAGGACCCCAAGACCTCCAAGATCGTGGGCAAGGTGGGCGCGATGGAGATCCCCGGCACCATGCACGACGGCGAGCTGATCCGGGCCGTGCCGCACGTCGTAGGATGGAGCTTCAGCATCTCCCGCTACAGCAAGTCCCCCGAGGCTTGCTACTGCTTCATCCAATGGTTCTGCGGCCCCAAGACCGGCCTGGACGCCATCGCCCGGGTAGGGACCCTGGATATCTTCCGGCTGCCATGGTTCAACGAGCCAAAGATGAAGGAGGCCTACGGGGCGGAGTTCCTGCCGGTGTTGTTGGCCAACTCCAAGAACGCCTTCCCGGACATCTCGCTGCGCGGGGCGAACGAGTATCTGGACAAGCTCAACCTCCACCTCCAGCAGGCCTTCGCCGGGCAGAAGAAGCCGGAGCAGGCGCTCAAGGATGCGGCCGACGAGTGGCAGAAGATCACAGACCGGCTGGGGCGGCTGAGCCAGATCGAGGCCTGGCGGCAGGAGCGTAAGAACTACCCCGAGCCGATCCAGCGCCTCTGGCGCCGAAAGGGCATCTTCCAGGACTAACGGGCGCTGCGCGGAGACGGGGAGCCGGGCCTCGCGCCCGGCTCCCCATCCACGATAGGAGGGGGAATGCCGCGCTGGGTTCCGCGAGTCGCGTGGTGGGATGAGGAGCGCTGGATGGGGCAGTTGTTGATCCTCCCCATGCAGCTACTGATTTGGTTCGTCCTCATCATCCCGATGCTCATCGTCATCTACCTGAGCCTGGTCTCTTGGCAGCCGATCATGGGGGTGGACTGGTGGCAGGCCCCCTTCATCGGGCTGAGGAACTACGCCCTCGCCCTTCAGGATCAACGCTTCCTGGCCGCCCTCATCCGCACAGTCGGCCTCGTCGTGGTTGCTGTCAGCGTGGAGCTTCTTCTGGGGTGGGCGCTGGCGCTCTTCTTCCACTACCAGGAGTTCCCGGGCAAACGGGTTTTCGCCTCTCTGCTCCTTTATCCGATGATGCTCCCATGGGTTGTGGTGGGGCTCTGTTTCTACCTGCTTTTCCTGGACAAAGGCCCGGTCAACTATGTGCTGATCCGCCTCTTCGGGCCGGGAGCCTCGGTCCAATGGTATCAAAACCCCATCATCGCCTTGGCGACGATCGCGCTGGCCGATATCTGGCAGTGGACCCCCTTTATGTTCTTGGTGATCTATTCCGGGTTGGGGGCGCTTCCCCCTGAGCCCACTGAAGCCGCTATGACCCTGGGGGCCAACCGCTGGCATATCTTCCGTTATATCGTCTTCCCCATGCTGAAACCCGTCTTGCTCATCGCCCTGATCATCCGCTCCCTAGAGGCCTTCAAGATCTTCGATCTGGTCTACATCATGACCGGCGGTGGGCCGGGGACTTCCACCGAGAGCCTTTCGTTGTATCTCTATCGGACCGGGTTTGTTTATGGGCAGCTCTCCTACGCTGCTGCGATGGCCCTCATCGTCCTGATCCTAGTCGCCTTGATCGCCCGGGTGGCTGTGCGCCCGCTCGAGGCCGAGCGAGAATCCCGGTGAGGAGGGAGCGATGCCCCAGCGCGCCTGGATCACGAAGTGGGCCTACGGCGCGATCGCCCTGGCGGCGAGCGGGATCACGCTGGCCCCCGTCGCCTGGGTGCTCTCCCTGTCGTTCAAGCCGCCTCCCGAGTGGCTCGCCTACCCGCCCACTCTGATCCCCCGGCAGCCCACGTTAGAGAACTACCTGGTTCTGTTCTGGCCCGGCAACCCCGTGGGGGTGGTGAGCGAGATGGTCCGCACCGCCGAGCCGGTCACCCGAGCCTTCATCAACAGCCTGATCATCGTCCCCCTCTCCACGGCGTTTTCGATCGTCATCGGGTTTCTGGCTGCGTATGCCGTCTCCCGATTTGGGGCAGGTGGGAATTTCCTGCCCTTCTCGGTCCTGACCACCCGGATGTTCCCGCCGATCGCTTTCGCTGTGCCCTTGCTGGTCTACTATCGGTCCCTCGGCCTGATCGACACCCATGTGGGCTTGATCCTGATGTATACGACTTTCACCCTGGCCTTCTCCCTTTGGATGATCAAGGGCTTCATCGACGGCGTCCCCCGCCACATCGAGGAGGCTGCCATCCTGGATGGGGCTTCGCGCTGGCGGGTGATGTTCACCATCACCCTTCCCCTCATCCGAGGTGGGCTGGCCGCCGCGGCCCTCTTCGTGTTCATCATGAACTGGACGGAGTTCCTGTTCGCCCTGATCTTCACCTCCCGCTTCGCCGTCACCCTCCCTGTCCAGGTCAGCCGATACGCCGGAGCAGTCGGGCGATACTATGGCCCCCAGGCCGCCCTGGGCATCGTGGCCTCCATCCCCGTCCTGATCGCCGGGTATCTGATCCAGCGCTATCTCGTCCGCGCCTTCACCTTCGGTTTGGTCAAATAGCGATGGCCCACCCAGGACAGATCTTGCTTCGACTGGAAAACATCACCAAGGAATTCAACGGGACCGTCGCCGTCCGGGATTTAAACCTGGAGATCCGGGAAGGCGAGTTCCTGTGTTTCCTGGGCCCTTCGGGGTGCGGGAAGACCACCACCCTGCGCATGATCGCCGGGCTGGAGCGGCCCACCCGGGGGGAGATCTACCTGCGGGATCAGCGGATCACCGACTGGCCTCCCCAGCGCCGCAACGTCGGCTTCATGTTCCAGAACTACGCGCTCTTCACCCATATGTCGGTTTACGACAACCTCGCCTTCGGCCTGCGGGTCCGACATTTCCCCCGAGAGGAGATCGAGCGCCGGGTGCGGGCGGTGGCTCAGGCGCTGGAGCTAGAGGCCGTGTTGCGCATGCCGGTCTCCCGCCTGGATCTCAGCACCATGCAGCGGGTGGCCCTGGCCCGCATCCTGGCCATCGAGCCGCAGGTGCTGCTTCTGGACGAACCCCTCAACAACTTTCGCCCCGGGCTGCGCGAGCTGATGCGGGCGGAACTGAAACGCTGGCAGTATCAGTTCGGGCGCACCATGGTCTACGTGACCCACGACCAAGAGGAGGCCCTGACGCTCGGCGACCGCATCGTCGTGATGAATGCAGGGCATGTGGAGCAGGTGGGAACCCCTGACGAGGTTTACTGGCGCCCGGCCAACCTCTTCGTGGCCGGCTTCATCGGCCGCCCGCCCATGAACTTGATCCCGGTGGAGTATCGGACCGTCGGAGGGCGGGCGGTCTTGTCCGCCCCGGATTTCGAGATGCCGGCGGACGACCGCCGGGAGCTCATGGAGACAAGCCCTTCCCTCCCCCGCCTGATCCTGGGCCTTCGACCGGAGCAGTTGTCGATCCCGGACCCGTCATCGCCACCATCGCCGGATCTCATTCGCATCCCGGCGAGGATCGATCTGATCCGGCCGCTGGGCCGGAAGCTGATCCTGGATATGGAAACCCATAGTGGCCTCCGCCTTCAAATGGTTGTGCCGAGCGACAGGCGCTTCGCACCCGGAGAACAACTGGAGGTCGCTTTTCATCCCCGTCAGACGTTGCTGTTCGACTCGCAAACTGGCAAAGGGCTCCACTGATGGCTTCCGTCCAGGTTCGCCACCTCCACAAGCGTTACGGGCGGCTGGTCGCCCTTCAGGGCCTGGAGTTCTCGGTGGCCGAAGGGGAATTCTTCGGCTTACTGGGCGCCCCAGGAGCCGGGAAAACCACCACCCTTCGGATCATCGCCGGCCTGGAGAAGCCCGATATGGGGGAGGTATGGATCAGCGGGACCATGATGAACAGCATCCCGCCGCAGCGGCGGGATGTGGCCATGGTCTTCGAGGATGTCGCCCTCTACCCACACATGTCCGGCTTCGATAACATCGCCCATCCCCTCCGCTTGCGCCGGCTTTCGGAGACGGAGATCCATCGGCGGGTCATCGAGATCGCCGAGCGGCTGCAGATCTCCCACCTCCTTCACCGCCTGCCCCACACCTATAGCGGCGGGGAACGCCGCCGGGTCGCCATCGCCCGGGCCATGGTCCGTCGGCCCCGCGTCCTGCTTCTGGACCAAGCCTTCACTGATCTGGATGCGAAAATCCGTCAGGAGATGGCGGCTGAGCTGAAGCGCCTGCAGCGGGAGACCGGCCAGACAATGATCTACGCCACCCATGATTTCGAAGAGGCCGTGGCCATGTCGGACCGCATTCTGGTGATGCGGGAGGGGCGCGGGATCCAGCTGGATACGCCCCAGGCGCTCTACGAACGCCCGGCGACCGCTTTCGTGGCCGGTTTCCTGGGAAGCCCCGGCATGAACCTCCTCCGCTGTCAGGCCTTCCCCGATCCGGAAGGCACCCGCTTCGTTCACCCGAGGTTCGAGATGCGCTTCCCTGTGCGGTTGGGGAAGCTGCTGGGGGAAAAGGCGGAGGTGCTCCTGGGCATCCGCCCCGAGCATCTCCAGATCCTCTCGAGCCCGGCCCCGGGGGCGGTGGAGGCGGAGGTCGAGATCATTCAGCCCCTGGGCCTGGAGCGGATCGCAGATCTCCGGATGGGCCCGTTGGTGGTGAAGGCCATCACGACGGCGGATTTCCCCTTGCGATTGCGCCAGAAAGTATGGCTGGGGTGGCCTCCCGAACGCCTTTTCGTTTTCGACGCCGCCACCGAGAAGCGCCTCTATCCCGAGTGAAAAGGAGAACCGACCATGGTGGATGCGGCTCGGCGGGAGCGCCTGTTAACGTTGATGCGTGCGGAAGGATATGACGCCCTGATCTGCCGCCTTCCGGAACATGTGGTCTATCTGACCAATTACTGGCCGCATCACGGATTCTCCGTCGCCCTCATCACCCGCGATGGCTATGTCGGGCTTCTGGTCCCGGAGATCGAACAGGAATACACGGACTCGGCGTGGGCGGAGGTGATCCCGTTCAAGTGGGGGCTTCTGGGGGATCCCGATCTTTACGTCTCCTACCGTGAACATCTGTCGGGGTTGCGCGATCGCCTGGGGCTTCAGCGATCCACCATTGGGGTGGAGCGCTCCGCGGAGGTGGTCGCCCCGACGTATCGCCACGCGGAGCCCGTGGTCCCCGCCGCCCCCTGGCATGCGCTGTTGCAGGAGATATTCCCCCACGCTGCCTTGAAGGGCGCGGATGAACTGCTGGCCCGCTCGCGCGCCGTGAAAACCCCGGATGAGATCGAGCGGATCCGCCTGGCGAACGAGGTGGCCGCGCAGGGCCTGGCCCGGCTGAAGGAGCTGGCCGTCCCAGGTCGGACCGAAGCCGAGGTGGGGGCCGCGATCGAAGCGGAGATCCGGGCTCGGGGTGTGGGGTATCGAGGGGCACGGCTCGTCCGCGCCTCGGCCGAGGTCAGCGCGGGTCCTGAGGGTAGCTATAAGGGTTATCTGCTGGTTCCGTCCACGTCACGGGTCATCCGTGAGGGAGATTGGGTCATGGTGGAACTGGCCACAGTGGTGGACGGCTATTGGTCCGACCTCACCCGGACGGTGGTCGCTGGCGAGCCCAGCCCCCGGCAACGGGAGGTTTACGAGATCGTCCGCCGGGCCCAGCAGGCCGCGATAGAGGCCATGCGCCCCGGGGTGACGGCCGAGGCGGTGGACGCAGCGGCTCGCCGGGTCATCGAGGAGTCCGGATACGGGGCGTATTTCATCCATATCACCGGGCACGGCGTGGGCTATCGTTATCATGAGTTCATCCCCTTCCTCGCCCCCGGCGTCCAGACCCCACTGGAGGCGGGGATGGTCTGCACCGTCGAGCCGGGGATCTATATCCCCGGCTGGGGCGGGGTCCGCATCGAAGACGATGTGGCGGTGACCGCGGAAGGGCCTCAGGTCCTCTCCGCCGCAGCCCACGTCCTGTAGGGGGAGCCATGGAGCCGATGGAGGCAATCCGGGAAAGCCGGTCCCTGATCATCCTGCGGGGGGATTGGGGGGATCGGTTGGGCGATGTGGTGCGGATCCTGTTGGAGGAAGGCTTCACAGCCATCGAGGTGGCCATGAACTCCCCCCGCGCGTTGGAGCAGATCGCGCAACTGGCTGACTCGTTCAAAGGGCGAGCGGCCATCGGCGCGGGGACGATCTTATCAACCGCGGAGGCGCAGCGCGCCCTGGAGGCCGGCGCCTGCTTTCTGGTCAGCCCGCATACCGACGACGCCCTCATGGCCTTCTGCAGGGAAGCGGGAGTTCCTTGGATCGCCGGTGCCTTCACTCCGACCGAGATCTGGCGGGCGCATCAGGCCGGGGCGGCGATGGTGAAGATCTTCCCCGCCATGCCCAGCGGCCCGGAATACGTGCGGAACCTGCGCGGTCCGTTCCCGCAGATCCCGTTCCTGCCCACCGGGGGGATCACGGTGGAGAACGCTGCCGACTTCCTCCGCGCCGGGGCCGTCGCGGTGGGCATTGGGAGCGCGCTGGTGAGTCCCGCCCCGATGACCGCAGAGGGTCTGGACCGGCTTCGGGAATCATGCCGCCGCCTCTTCCGCAGCCTGCATGCGCTCGGGTGAGCCTTGCGCGGCGAGGCCATCCTTCCGATCGCCCGTCCCAACCGACCCCATGGGTCGAAGCGGGATCTTTCAACCAAGGCCAGACCGAATCAGCCTGCGAGGCGCTAACCCATGCCGGAAGTCGTGACCATCGGTGAGACGCTGTTGCGCCTGACGGCGCCCCCGGGGTTCGGCTTGGAGCAGACCGAGGTTCTCCGGCTGGAGGTCGCCGGCGCCGAATCGAACGTGGCCATCGGCCTCTCCCGCCTGGGGATCTCCAGCGGATGGATCTCGAAGCTGGCGAACAACCCGTTGGGGCGGCGGATCGTGAACAAGATCCGGGAACACGGGGTGGATGTCTCACGGGTGATCTGGACCTCCGACGGGCGGGTGGGGCTGTATTATCTGGAGCTGGGGCAATCCCCCCGCCCCTATCAGGTGATCTACGACCGATCCGGTTCGGCTTTCTCCCAGATCGACCCGGATGAGGTGGATTGGACGTATGTCCGCCAGGCCCGGCTGATCCATCTCACCGGGATCACCCCCGCTTTGGGCACCAATTGCCATCGCCTGGTTCATCGGGCGATCGAGGAGGCGCGATCCGCCGGGGTGAAGATCTCCTTCGATGTCAATTACCGCTCCAAGCTGTGGTCCCCCCAAAGCGCCTATCAGGCGCTCCAACCTCTCCTCCAGGCCGTCGATGTGCTGTTTTGCACCACCTACGAGGCCACGCAGGTTCTGGGATTTCGGGGAAGCTCGGAGGCTGTCGTGCGCGAGATGGCCCATCGCTATCCGGCGACGACGATCGTGCTCACCTTGGAGGAGGGCGGCGCGCTCCTCTGGCACGAAGGACAAATCCACGCCCAGCCCGGTTACCCGCTGGAGGCGGTCGATCGGGTGGGGGCCGGGGACGCCATGGTGGCGGGCTTCCTCGCCGGGTTCCTCCAGGGGGATCCCCTTCGCGGACTGGCATATGGGGTGGCCTACGCCGCCCTCAAGCATACCTTCATCGGCGACATCGCCTGGTGCACCCTATCGGATTTAGAGCAATTGATTCGCAATCAGCACGCGCACTGGCGCTAAACCTTTGAAGGAGGCTTCGCCATGCGATTGAAAGACAAGGTGGCTATCGTGACCGGTGGGGCGATGGGCATCGGCAAGGGGATTGTCACCGTGTTCGCCCGTGAGGGGGCGAAGGTGATCATCGCAGATATCAACGAGGAAGCCGGACGGGAAACGGAGAAAGAGCTCCGGGATCAGGGCTTTGAGGTCTTCTTTGTGCGATGCGATGTGTCGAACGAGGAAGATGTGAAAGCGATGATCCAGAAGGCCGTCGAGCGCTATGGGGCGCTCCACATCCTGGTGAACAACGCCGGCATCGGCGTCTACAAAAGCATCACCGAGGCGACCCGCGAGGAGTTCGAGCGCTGCCTCGCGGTGAACTTGATCGGCCCCTTCCTGTGCTCGAAATACGCCATCCCTCACATTCGGGCTGCCGGCGGCGGAAGCATCATCAACATCGCTTCGGTTCACGCCGTCCAGAATGTGGGCGGGACAGCGCCTTATGCCGCCTCCAAAGGGGGGCTGGCTGCCCTCACCCGGGCCGCGGCCATCGATGTAGCCCGGGACAACATCCGGGTGAACGCCATCTGCCCGGGCTGGATCGACACCCCGTTGGTGCGGGGGATTTTCGCTTCCTCCCCGGACCCCGAGGGGATGCGTCGGGCGGTGGAGCGGCGCCAGTTGTTAGGCCGCCTGGGGACGCCGGAGGACGTCGGCTACGCCGCCCTGTTCCTGGCCAGCGAGGAATCTGCCTACATCACCGGATCTCTACTCTTCGTGGACGCCGGGATGACCGCCCAGCTGGAGACTTGGTAGACCGGCTGTCCTTACCCGGAAGGGGCGATGCATGGAGAGCGAGCGGCTCGAGATCCTTTCGATCGTGACACGCTTGTCGCCTGAGCAGATGCAGGCCGCCCGCTGGTGCCCGGCCTGCCGTGTCCCCACAGGGATAATCCATCAGCGGCGGGCCCGACGCGTTCGGGATCTCCCCTCGACGCTGGTGGAGCAAGTTCGGTTCCGCTGCAAGCGCTGTGGGATCACCTGGACCGCTCAGCCGGACGCGGTCGGGATCGGGCGGCACCGGAGTCGGAGGCTTCGATCCCTGGGGGTGTTGCTGTATCTGGCGGGCTTCTCGGGGTCAGCGGCGGCTTTCCTGTTGCGCAATCTGGGCGTTCATATCTCAGCGGCGACGATTTACCGGGATGTGCGGGATTACCGGAAGCAGATCGGGGACCCGATCTGGCGGCGATGGCGGCAGGCCCTTCACGAAAGCCTGCTGGAGATCCGGGTCATCCCTTCATTCCTTCAGAAGGGAAGCCCCGCTGCCGGAACGCTTACCTTCTTGATAGGCTGGTTAACGCTTCAGCTGGCCTTTTCCCACCCTGTTGACCCGGCTGCCCTCATCCGAACATCCCCAGGCCGGCCGGACATCGGCGACGATATCTGCTTCGCCTTCGCGCCCCTTCACCGAAGCCATGAAACAGCGGAAAGCCGCGCCATGTAACGCTCACATGCCCCCTAACGATACTGCGAGGCGGCCATCCGCCGCCAAGTATGGCGACGGCCGCGGATGGCGAGGGAGAGAGCGTAGATGTTCTCCGGAAATGCGATGCCCATGAATCCGGCATCGCCGATGTGGAAGATATCCACACCGATCCGCTTCCCGGCCAGCGCCAGCTGCTCGATCACGGAAGAGGATGCCCCCTCCTGAGAGGTCCCGATGGTCCCCATCACCAGGCCGCCTGCTTGGTGGACCCGGGCGGCCAGCCGGGCGGCCTCCGCTTCGGTCACTCCCGGCACGGTCCCCGGGAGGGGGATGAGCACCCCATCCGCCCCCGCCGCGATCCAGGCCTCCACATCCCGCTCCGAGACCGCGGGCGCATCGGCCCCCGCCCGGTGCATCTTCCCGGCCAGCAGCGGAGGTGCCCCCCCAATCGCCTCCCGGATCCGGAACACGGCCTCGGCGATCCCCGCCCCCGTCACACCGGTCCGGGGATTGCCGGTGATCACCAGGAAATCCGCCCCTTGCTCCAGGGCCCGCCGGGCGTTCTCCGGGGTCGCCAGCCGCCCCGCCGCCCGGGCGGCTTTCTCCGGATCCGGGATCGGCTCCAGGTTCAGACCGACTGGGCGCCCCGTCCACTCCTTCACCCGGGCGGGGGTCACCCCGATCCCCGTTGGAAGGCATGCCCACCCCAGATCCAGATCGGCCGCGCCTGGGAAGCCCATCACCTGCGGCTGAAGCACATCGTAGCCGTTGAGCAGGATCAAGTCCGCCCCCATCGCAGCGACCAGCTCCGCGTTGCTGATCCCATCCACCAGCGGAGGGGAGGGGGCCAGCACCTCGGCGCACAGGGCTCGCCCCTCGGCGAGCCGGATGCTCTCCAGCAGGGCCCGCCCATCCATCGCGCGGAAATCGCTGGCGAAAGCCTCGAGCAGTCGTTTAACAGGCATCTTCCCCCACCATCACGTAAAGCAGCGGATCCCGGCCCGCGACCACCTCCCGGGCCCCTGTCGATCGAACGCGATAGCCTTCGGGAAGATCCGGCAGGACGATCGGGGAGAGCATGCTGTAGCCAGCCGCCCGGATCCGCTCCAGGTCGAACCGCACGATCGGCTGACCGACCTCCACCGGATCCCCCTCGTGGGCCAGCCCCTCAAAACCTTCCCCCCGCAGGTGGACGGTGTCCAAGCCAATGTGCACCAGAACCTTTAACCCGCTCTCGGCCTCAACAGCGAACGCGTGATGGGCGGAGTGCATCACCACGAGACGGCCACGGATGGGGGATACTGCAATCCCCTTGACGGGCTCGACGGCGATCCCATCCCCCAGCATCCGTTCGGCGAACACCGGATCCGGGACCTCATCCAGGGGCACCACGCGGCCGGTGAAAGGGGACAGGATGGGCACCATCTATCCTCCCCGGAGGATCTTATTGATCTCCGTGGCGATCAGCTCGGCGTGCGTGCCCACCACGATCTGGATCCCGTTCCCCATCCGGACTGGCCGCCCGATCATCCCGGCCGCCCGCAGCTTGACCTCATCGACCTTGCTGGGATCCACCAGGGTGGCGCGCAAACGGGTGATGCACCCATCGATCTCCTGGATGTTCTCGCGCCCGCCCAGCGCCTCGATGTAGCGAAGCGCCTTATCCCGCATGCCCAGCTTCCTCCGCTCGCATGATAGAGATCGCGGGGACAACCCGAGGGCTTTGGGGGCAGGGAGGCTACCTTCAGCCGCCTCCCCGCCCCCAAAAGCCTATTCCCCCTCGGGCTGGGCGCCTTCGACGCCCAGCTTCAGGCCGGCAGGCCCCTACGCCTCCGGCTCCCGGCCTGGGGTGGGGATGTTCAGCGTGCGGATCAGCCAGCTGAAAAGGACGTAGTAGATCACCCCAAACACCACCCCCACCACCAGGAGCAGCAACGGCTGCTTCGCGATCCCGAAGTTGATGACGTAATCGATGAACCCGGATGAGAAGGTGAAGCCATGACGCATCCCCAGGGAGATGGTGATGAAGGCGGAGATCCCTGTGAGCACGGCGTGGAGCACGTAGAGGACGGGGGCGACGAACATGAAAGCGAACTCCACCGGCTCGGTGATCCCCGTGACGAAGGAGGTCAGGGCGGCGGAGAAGAGAATGCCCCCCACGATGGGGCGACGCTTGGGATCCGCTGTCATATGCATAGCCAGGGCGGCCCCCGGCAGGCCGAAGAGCATGATGGGGAAGAACCCGGTCATGAACAGCCCACCCTCCGCCCCCCGCGTCTCGAAGAACCGGGTGAGGTCGCCGAACTGGAACCAGACGATCGAGTTGATAATGTGGTGAAGCCCGAAGGGGATCAGCAAGCGGTTCAAGAAAGCATGGACGGCCGCCCCCACGGGCCCGGCCTGGGTGGCCCAGTTCCCTACAGCGGCCAGCCATTGCTCCGGCCAGTGCCAGATCAACCCGAAGATGAGCCCCATGATCACCGCGGCAAAGGCCGTCACGATGGGGACGAAGCGCTTGCCGCCGAAGAAGGCCAGCCACTCCGGAAGCTGGATGGTGTGGAACCGCTCGTAGAGATAAGCCGCCAGCAGGCCGCTCAGGATGCCGGCCAGCACGCCCATGTCGGAGGGCTTCTCAAGGCGGTAGACGCTGGTGCTGATGTCGGCGAGGACCTTGGTCATCACCCAGTAGCAAACGGCCCCCGCCAGGCCTGCCGTCCCCACATCGGCGGTGAAGCCAATGGCGACGCCGACGGCGAAAAGCAAGGGCAGGTTGCTGAAGATCACCCCTCCCGCATCCGCCAACCAGGGGATGTTCAGGAGGTCCGGCTGGCCGAACCGCAAGAGGATCCCCGCTGCCGGAAGCACGGCAATTGGCAACATCAATGAACGTCCGATGCGCTGCAGGATCGCGAACATGGTGCCCTCCTTACATTAAAATGGATTACAAAACGAGGAGCTCTCTCTTCTGAAGGCCTCCTTTCTACCCGGTCATAGGGCGCAGTCGACGGCTCAAGGCATCGCGGATGGCTTCCCACAGAAACCCCCAGCCCAGCTCGCCGCGCAGCGAGGCCACCTGCAGAATATACGGTAGATCCAACAGGAGCCGGGCCACGGGCACATGGCGGCCCGGCAGCCGGACGATGCGGCTGTAACCCCGGTAATCGGCCCGAGCCGAATCCCCCAGCAGGATCGCCGCCGCGGTGTCGGTGCGCGGGCGGGGCAGCTCGCCGACCGATCCGATGACGATCGCCGCCTCCCGCGCCTTGGCCAGCGAGATCCCTGCGTGCTCCAGCACCCACAGCGTTTCCATCAGCGCCCCTGGGATGTTCCAGAGGGGCTCGCCCTCGGAGCGATACGCCCGCACCTGGGCAGGCCACGGGTAACGCTCCGGTCG
>FWWM01003888.1_pt1 | contig 35976 bp, 28 predicted proteins | sample 2228351 | NCBI WGS metagenome assembly FWWM01 (sample SAMEA103939774, study PRJEB20133) | metagenome
TTGGCGATGGCTCTGCCTGACCCACAGGAACAAGAAGGGAACATAGTTGCTAACTGTTTGTAAGTATCCACAGCATACAACAAAGTGCAGCCCCTTGTCAACAGGCTGGCTGGCCAATTTGCTGTCAGCATCCCTAGCCAGCACATCCCGGCGCTTCCTCCCGGCGACAGCCACCTGACCTGTTGCCCTTTTGCCAGAGACCGAATTACATCTGTACGCATAGCTTTGAGCACCATGTCGCCGTCAATCTGTCGCAGGCAGCGGACGTGATTGAGGAGGCCTTCACCAGGTATCTGGAGGGGCCGATTTACCACCACCGATGAGCACCGTGAGCGGGCACTCCGCGCCCTGTGCCCTGCTGCTGGCTGATGATCAGCCAGCGACTTCGCTTTGCCGGTCCGCCCGGCCCTGGAAGGTGAAGGTGTCCCAGTCCCCCTCGAAGCCTTCGATCCAGGTCTGGGTCAGGGGGCTGTCGAAAAGCTGTTGAAAGACCGGGTAGGAGACCACCACGGCGTGTGCCCCGGCCAGCAGGGAGGCCTGCGCCTGTTGCGGCGTGCGCACGCTGGCGGCGACGATGCGGGTCCTGGCCTCGTTCATGGCGTAGAGGTCTGCAATGGCTTCGATGAGGCCGGCGGCGTCTTCACCCGCGTCTTCGATGCGCCCAAAGTAGGGCGCAATATAGGACGCGCCGGAGACGGCAGCCAGGAACGCCTGGTTGACGGTGCAGACGGCGGTAACCAGCGGCTCCAGTCCCTTTTGGGCCAGCAGGCGCGCGGCGGCAATGCCGTCAGGGGTGGCGACCAGCTTGGGGCGAACCTGGTCCGAGACCCGGCGCAGCGCCTCCATTTCGGAGAGGTAGCCGCTCACGTCCGGCCCGTGCAACTGGACGTACACCGGCACATCGACCCGTCGGCAGACATCTGCCACAACCTCCTCCAGGGTGCGGCCATCTGCCGTCCAGCGGGCGATGACGCTGGGGTTGGTCGCCACCCGCGCCACCAGCCCGGTCTGGACCGCCGCCACCACTTCGTCGATGCTCGCTTCAATCCACAGTTCCAAGGGGTTCGTCTCCTTCCAGTGTGCCTGGGTTCTGTCCACGCCCCGCCCAGGCCATACAGGCGGGGGAGCGGGACCGGTTCACTTTACCGGCTCCTGCAAGAATCTGCTACAATGACCCTGGGATGCTCAGGCAGGGCGGCCTGAGGTGTCGTAAAGGATGGCCCAATGCTCAAGTCCCGTTTGATTCACCCCACGATCTTGCAGGTGTTGGCCAGTTCCGGCCATGGCGGCAAGGTGCTCATCGCGGATGGGAATTACCCGGTGGGCACGCGGGCCAACCCCGCCGCGACGCGCGTTTACCTGAACCTGGCCCCCGGCAGGCTGACCGTCACCGACGTGCTGGAAGCCGTGTTGACGGCGATCCCCGTGGAGGCCGCCGACGTGATGGTCACCGACACGGGCGAAGAGCCTGCTATCCACGCGGAGTTCCGCAGACTGCTGCCCAACGTTGAGTGGCGAGCCAGCGAGCGCCATGCCTTCTACGAGAAGACTTTTGACCGCGATGTGTGCCTGGTTATTGCCACGGGGGAGCAGCGCCTTTATGCCAACATCCTGCTGACCATCGGCGTCGTGCCGCCGCAGCCTTAGAATCCCGCCGATCTGACAGAGTCACTTCCTGGGGCGGATGGCGCGGATCAGGGCCAGGGTTGTGCGCGTCAGATCCTCGATGGCCGCGAAGTTCCCGGCTTGCAGCCACTCTTTGCGGACAAGCCTGCTGCCCATGCCCACACAGGCCACCCCGGCGTTGAACCAGGCGCGGAGGTTCTCCTCCTCTGGCGTGACGCCGCCGGTCGGCATGATGCGGGTCCAGGGGCGGGGGGCCAGCACGGCCTTAACGAAATCCGGCCCGCCGGAGGTTTCGCCGGGGAAGAGCTTGACGATCTCCGCTCCCCATTCCTCGGCGGTGGCGATCTCGTTGAGGGACCCGCACCCCGGCAGGTAGGCGACTTTACGGCGGTTGCACAGGCGCGCCACTTCGACGTTAAAGGTCGGGCCGACGATGAAGCTGGCCCCATGGGCCAGGTAAAGCGCTGCTGTTGGCGCATCTTCCACCGAGCCGACGCCGACGATCAACTCCGGATATTCGCGGGCGCAGTGCTTGACCAGGTCGCTGAAGACCTCCACAGCGAAGTCGCCCCGGTTGGTGAACTCCAGCACGCGGCTGCCGCCCTGGGCCAGGGCTGCCGCCACCTGCCTGGCCGTCTCCACATCGCTGTGGTAGAACAGCGGGGCCATGCCGTCCTCAATTAAGGTGTTGAACACGGTCAACCGATCAAAGCGAGCCATCACGGCCTCCTTTTTCTATTGGGGTGAAGCTCCGAAGCGGCTTCCTCCAGGCGGGCGAACAGCTCTGGCGTCAGGTCGATAGCGAAAACCTCGGCGATTACCTGCGTCCAGCCGTGCAGGAAGTACACCCAGCCGTCCTCGATGGTCAGGTCCCGGCTGGCCGCCTGCCGCTCCGCCTGGCGCAGGAAGTCCAGCTCGCCCCGGTAGTTCAGCTCCCAGGCCAGGCCGTGGAGAGGGAACACCCCGTCGTCGGTGATGGGCGAGCCGGGTCGATCTTTGCCCATGCCCGTCGCGTTGATCACCATGGAGCCGGGGGGCAGGGCGGCCATCAGGGCATCGTTACGGGCCGGGTCCTCGTTGAGGATGTACTCGAACTCGATGTCGGTATCCAGTTTTTGGTTAAGCTGCCGGAGCATCTCCAGGCGTGGCCGGGTGCGGTTCACCGCGATGAACTTCCTGGGGCGGTCGGCGGGGTCGGGCAGCCCGGCCACGTAGACGCTGATGGCCACGGCAGACCCGCCCGCGCCCAGGCACAACACGTGGCCGCCAGTGCGCCCCCAGTGCCCCGGCCTGACGAAAGCCTGCCAGGCCAGGCCGGAGGTGATGGGGTCTTTGGCGTGCCCGCGCAGCTGCCCGTCCCGCTTGGAGATGCAGGAGATTTCGCCGCACAGCCGGGCGTAGGGATCGAGGTAGTCAAACAGGTCACGTGTGGCTTCCAGCAGGTCGATCTTGTGGGTGGTCACCAGCGCGCCCATGGAGAGCGGGTCTTCCTTGATGTGGCGCACGATGGCCCGGTAGACCTCGTCGGGGGCGTGGATGGGTGCATCATATCCGACGATCTCGGCGCCCAGGCCTAGAATATCCGACCATTTGGGGAAAACCTTCATGATGGATGACTGGGCGGTGGTCACACCCACAAAGTACAGGGTGGGGACCCGGCGCGGTTCCAGGGGGTTGTCCGGTATGGTCATGGAATCTCCGCGATCCTATCGTAGATGGGGACCAGCGCCTGGTAGGCGGCCTCGAACACGGGGTAAATCTGCTCATAAGCGGCGCGCGCTACCGGGTCTGGCTGGATGACTTCGGCCACCTCGTTCATCTGCTCGATCATGGAGAAATCCGGATAGAGGCCGACGCCTACCCCTCCCGCCACCGCTGCCCCCATTGAGGTGGCCTCCTCCAGGATGGCCAGCCGGTGGACGGGTATGCCGTAGACGTTGGCCATGATCTGGTTCCAGAAGCGGCCCCGCGCCCCGCCGCCGATGAGGCGCATGGCGTCGATGTGGGTTCCCTGGGCGCGAAAGGCGTCCAGGATCACGCGCAGGTTCAGGGTGACGCCTTCCAGCACGGCGCGTATCATATCCGCCCGTGTGTGGCGGATGGTCAGGCCGATGAAGGCTCCTCTGGCCCGTGTGTTCCACCGTGGGCTGCGCTCGCCCATGAGGTAGGGCAGGAAGATCAGCCCGTTGGCCCCAACCGGGGAGCGCTCCGCCTCCAGGTTCATCAATTCGTAGGGGCTGATGTGCAGCGTCTTGGCGGCCTGCGCTTCTACCGGACAGAGCTGGTCGCGCGTCCACTGGTAGGAAGCGCCGGCGGCCTGCATGGTGCCGGTGGGCATGAACATGCCGGGCACAATGTGGCCGAAGGTGAAGGTTCTGTAATCGAGGTCGTAGATGGGCCGGTCGGTGGCCAGGGCGATCCAGGAGGAGGAGCCGACGTAGTTGTAGGCGGAGCCTTCCCGGATGACCCCCGCCCCCGCCGCCGCACAGGAGCCATCGCCGCCGCCGATGACCACCGGAGTCCCCGCCGCGACGCCGACCTCGTCGGCGACTGCGGGCCGCACCTCGCCCACCACGTCAATCGACCGGCGCAGCTCCGGCAACTGATCCGGGTTCAGTTCGGCGGCTTCGATGATAGGCCCGGACCACGCGCCCTTTTCCAGGTCATACAGATTCATGCTGGAGCCGTCTGATGGGTCGGTGACGAAAGCGCCGGTCAGGCGGGCCACGATGGAATCCTTGGCGTGGACGAATTTGTGGGTGGCGCGGTAGATATCCGGCTGGTTGTCGCGCAGCCAGAGCATCTTACATAGCGAGTAGGAGGCGCTGAGGCGGTGGCCGGTGATGCGGTAAACGTCTGCGGGGGCGATGCGCTCGCTCAACCAGCGCTCCTGGGGCACGGAGCGCTGGTCCGCCCAGATGATCGCTTTGCGCAGCGGCCTGGCGTTCCTGTCCAGCGGGACACACCCCATCATCTGGCCGCTGAAGGTGATGCAGGCGATCTCGTCGTTGCGGATGCCGGTCTGTTGCAGCAACTGGCGGGTGGAAGCACAGACTGCCTCCCACCAGTCCTCCGGGTTTTGCTCCGCCCAACTGGTGTGCGCGTATTCGGTGTCGTAGCCGTAGAAGGCGCTGCCCACCAGTCTGCCTTCGCGGTCATAGAGCGAGGCTTTGTTGCCGGTGGTGCCCAGGTCGTGGGCAAGGACGTAGTTTTTCATGCTCACCCCCTGTGCCGGGCGTTACTACGCATCGCGTCTGCGCGTGTAGCGGGCAATGAAGCTGTACGGTGAGGGCAGAGGGATGGCGCTGGCTGCGTCCAGCCGTGCCATCTCTTCCTGGGAGAGCGCCCAGCCCGTGCAGCCCAGGTTTTGCTCAAGCTGCTCAAGCGTCCGCGCGCCAAAAATGGGAGCGGTGACGCCGGGCTTTTGCAGCAGCCAGTTCAGGGCGACCTGAGCAGGGGTCTTGCCGCGCTCCTGGCTGATCTCCAGCAGCGCGTCCACCACCCGCCAGGTCGCCTCACTCTCGCGCTGCTCCGGCAGGTCGTCCCAGCGGTCGCCACGCCCCACACGGCTCTCTGGCGGCGGGGGCTGTCCCCGGCGGTACTTGCCGGTCAGCCAGCCCCCGGCCAGCGGCGACCAGCAGATCACGCCGATCCCCTGCTCGCGGCACAGGGGGAGCAGCTCCCACTCCGTGCTACGCACCAGCAGGCTGTATTCGGGTTGCAGGCAGTCGAAGCGCGCCCAGCGGTGCATCTCGCTGAGCATGATGGCCCGCATCAACTGAGAAGGCGTGTAGTTTGACGCGCCGATATAGCGCACCTTGCCCATGCGAACCAGATCATCCAGCGCCCGCAGGGTCTCCTCCAGTGGCGTGGAGGCGTCCCAGCAGTGCATCTGGTAGAGGTCCACGTAGTCGGTCTGCAGGCGGCGGAGGCTGGCATCGATCTGGTCGAAGATGTGCTTGCGGGAGAGGCCTGTGTCGTTGGGACCCTGACCAGCGGGGAAAAAGACCTTGGTGGCGATGACGTACTGCGAGCGATTGCCCCGGCTCTTGATCCAGTTACCCAGCATGGTCTCAGAGACGCCTTCGTTGTAGATGTTGGAGGTGTCGAAGAAGTTGCCCCCGGCTTCGACGAACCGGTCGGCCATGGCATGGGCGGTTGGCTCGTCGGCTCCCCAGCCGAAGGTTTGCGTCCCCATACATAGCTCAGAGACCTTGAGACCGGTCCTTCCCATGAAGCGATAGTCCATTGCTTATCCTCCTGCCTGGTCAAACGGGCGCAGGCTGACGTAATCCGTTTCTGTTGCTGACAACTGCGTGCGGCGACGATGGCGGATCAGGGGCTGTGTCCGCCCAGGGGCGGTTACAGCGCCGCATTCTGGTTGAGTGGCTGTTCAGCGGCTGACGCGGCCAGAGACATCACCCTGCATCAGCTTCTCGACCTCGGCGACGGTGACCAGGTTGAAATCCCCCCAGATGCTATGTTTGAGGCACGAAGCGGCCACGGCAAAATGGAGCGCCTGCTGGGGGTTCTGGTAAGTCTTCAGCCCGTAGATAAGGCCGCCCATGAAGCTGTCTCCGCCGCCGACGCGGTCGACGATGGGGGTGATGTCGTAGGTGGGTGCAGTGAATGTTCTGCCCTCCTGCCACAGGATGGCGCTCCAGGTATTGTGACTGGCGGAGAGCGACCCGCGCAGGGTGATGGCGATGGTCTTCAGGTTGGAGAAGCGCCTGGCGAGTTCCTCGCACACGTAAACGTAAGACTCTGCTTCGACCCTGCCCCTGGTCACGTCGGCCTCCGGGGCCTTGATGCCGAAGACCATTTCAGCGTCTTCTTCATTGCCGATGGCCACGTCACACTGGCTGACGAGGTCGGGCATCACTTCGCCTGCGGACCTGCCCCATTTCCACAGCTTCTTGCGATAGTTCAGGTCGCAGGAAATGGTGAGTCCTTGTTGCCTGGCGGCCTGCACGGCTTCCAGGCAAGTGGCCGCTGCGCCTTCCGAGATGGCCGGCGTGATGCCGGTCCAGTGGAACCAGTCGGCGTCGGCGAAGACGGCCTGCCAGTCGATCATCCCCGGCTGGATGGTGGCCAGCGCCGAACCTGCGCGGTCGTAGATGACCTTGCTGCCGCGCTGCGCGGAACCCATCTCCAGAAAATAGATGCCCAGGCGGTCACCGCCGCGCACGATATGGCGCGTGCCGATGCCATGCTGGCGGAGGAAGTTGCGGCAGGCGTCGCCCAGGTCGTTCTCCGGCAGACGGGTGACGTACTCGACCGGCAGGCCGAACTGGGCCAGGGAGGCGGCGACATTGGCTTCCCCGCCACCGAAGGACACGTCGAAGCTGTGGGCCTGTGCGAACCGCTGGAAGCCAGGCGGCGACAGACGCATCATGATTTCGCCAAAACAAACGGTTGCTGGCATAGGGACCCTCCTTGTGAGGGGTGCACAAAGCTGCTCGTGCTGATTGACTCGACCCCGTTTCCATAGTATAATCTTGAATGCCTGTAATGACAAGATGACAGGATGACAGGTTGGGCGGCACTGTCGATCGTAACAACCCCATCCCTTATTACATTCAGGTCAAGGAAGCTCTGAGGGAACGCATCCGGCGTGGGGACTGGCAGGCCGGTGAGCAGTTGCCGGGAGAGGCCGAGCTGTGCCGGATGTTTGACGTGAGCCGGACAGTCATCCGGCAGGCGTTGCAAGAGCTGGTGCGCGAAGGCCTGGTTGTTCGGCACAAGGGGCGGGGGACATTCGTCGCGGAACCCAAGCTGCGGGGAAGCCTGGTGCAGAAGCTGACCGGCTTCTACGAGAACATGGCCAGTCAGGGCCATCCTCCTGTGAGCAAGGTTCTCAAGCAGGAAGTTGTGCCTGCCAGCCCAGAGGTTGCGTCTTACCTGGGTATTGAGCCGGAGACAGAGGTCATCGAGATCCAGCGCCTGCGCTTTGTTCAGGATGAACCGATTGTGCTGGTGACCACGTACCTGCCGTATGCGCTGTGCCCTGACATCCTTGAAGCAGACCTCACCCATCAATCCCTTTACACGTTGCTTGAGCAGCGGTGCCGCCTGTTTATTGCCCGTGGGCGGCGCACCATCGAAGCGGTTCCGGCCAACGAATATGAGGCCAGCCTGCTCAATGTGAAGAAGTCTGCGCCGCTGATTCTGCTGGATAGCGTGAGTTACCTGAGCGATGGGACGCCGGTTGAGTATTACCATGCGCTTCACCGTGGTGACCGGTCGCGGTTCGAGGTGGAGCTGGTCCGCGTTCTGGAGCAGGGCCAGGACAGGATGACGGTGGCGGGGCAACCTATCGACCTTCCCGCCAGTTATTGAGCGCTTTGGGAAGAATCAGGTCGCTCTCATCTCGACTTCACGAGGATTGTGTGACTCGCTTTTGCCTGTGAGCATCTATGAGCTTGCCCTGATCGGGGAGGATGAAGGAGGTGCAACGGCTGCGTAACCAAGACCCAAACATCGCACACCATATCTAAAACACCTTTTTAGGGAGGGAAGAAGATGTTGAAGAAAGCCGCAGTGCTCGCCATTCTGGTGGGGTTGATCGTGGGGCTTGCGCCTGCGACGGCCCAGGGCCAGTTTGAAGGCCAGACCGTGGTGGTGGTAACGCAGACCGGGCGTTCCATTGGCGGCCCGGTGGAGGACTTTGGGCCGGAGTGGGAGGCTCAGACAGGGGGCAGGATTGAGCTGCAGCAGTTCGCCTTCGGTGAGCTGTTTGAGAAGATGATCACCGACTTCGAGACCGGCGCGGGTGACTACGACGTGCTGATCTTCCCCGCCGACTGGGCCGGGGACTTCATGGCCCCTGGCTACCTGGCCCCCGTGCCGCAGGAGATCCTCGACAGCGTCGATATGGACGACGTCATCCCGCTCTACAGGGAGCGTATCATCGCCTGGGGTGACACCGTCTACGCGCTGCCCTATGACGGCGACGCCCATATGCTCTACTACCGCAAGGACCTGATCTTCGACGAGGAGCTTTCTGCCGAGTTTGAGGCGGAGTATGGCTATCCACTGGGCGAGCCTGAGACCTGGTCCCAGTATATGGACATGGCCGAGTTCTTCAATGGCAGGGTGGTGGAAACCGCCGGTGAGGAGGCCCCGATCTACGGCGTGTTGGAGGCCCAGCGCCGCAACGCGCAGAGCTACTGGGTGTTCCTCTCGCACGCAGCGGGCTACGGGAAGATCCCCGGCAATCCGTGCTTCTTCTTTAGCTGCGAGGACATGACCCCGCAGGTCAACAACCCCGGCTGGGTCCGCGCGCTGGAAGACTACGTGGCCATCTCGGCCTACGGGCCGCCGGAGATGATCAACTACGACGTGGCCGACACCCGCATTCACTTCCCGGCGGGGGTCTCTGTGTTCAACATCGACTGGGGCGATGTGGGGACCATCTCGGTTGACCCGACCCGTTCGGTGGTCGTTGGTGACGTGGGCTTTGCCCCGCTGCCCGGCGGTGACGAATACTGGGACTACGAGGCCGGTGAATGGGTGGAGGGTCCGAATCCGGCGCCGTTCATCGCCTTCGGCGGCTGGATCATCGGCGTGGCGGCCAACAGCGAAGTGCGTGACGCCGCTTTCGACTTCGCTGCCTTCATGGCCCGGCCCGAAATGGTCCAACAGTTGGCCGTGATGCCGGACACCGGCATCAACCCCTCGCGCTTCAGCCAGCTCGAAGATGTCGATCTGTGGCTGGAGGCAGGTTTCGACCGCGAGAGCGCGGAGGACTACCTGGACGCCATCCTCAACACGATCAACCACCCCAACGCCGTGCTGGACCTCCGCATCATCGGCTCTGCGGAGTACTTGCAGACGCTGGACGTGGAGATCAGCCGCGCGGTGGCGGGTGAGATCTCGCCGCAGGAGGCGCTGGATAACGTCGCCGCCGCCTGGGACGAGATCACCGACCGTCTGGGGCGGGAGAGCCAGCTTGAGCAATATCGCAATGCCGTCGGCTGGACCCCAGAGGAATAGAAGTCGAAACGTCCGCCTGACGTACTGAGACGAAAGGCGCTACACTGTACAGGCGGTGTAGCGCCTTTTCAATTATAATCGAGGCTCCGCTCCGGCGGGCCGCATGGGTAGCACAGGAGGGAACCGCTTTGCAACAGACCAGACCTCAACCTCCGCGTATTGAAGTAACAGAGGGCGGCACGCGAGAGGACCGCATTATGAAGCGGGTGTTCCTCTCACCGGCTGTCATTGTGCTCCTGCTCCTGTCGATTTTTCCGCTCTTCTGGTCGCTTGGGATCAGCTTCACCGATATCCAGCGCGGCGCAGCCCAGGCAACGACCACGACCGAAGACGGCACTGAGGTGGCCGGCTCAGGCTTTTTGGGGCTGGGTTTTAACCTGACCACGCGCAATTATGCGCGCATGCCGGAGGACCAGCGCCTGCTGACCGCTGCGGGCAACACGGTGTTCTACGTCCTCGCCGGCGTGACCATCCAGTACATTGTCGGCTTCGCCCTGGCGCTCGTCCTCAACCAACCGTTTCGCGGGCGCAACATCGTGCGGGTGATCTTCCTGATGCCGATGATGATGACCCCGGTGGCTGCTGCTTACACGGGGCGCATGTTGTTTGATACCTCTCTCTCCCCGATGGCGCAGCTTCTGCGGACGCTCTCCACTTTTCTGGGGTTGGAGCGGCCCCTGGTTATCCCCTGGCTGACCGATGGTGGCGTGGCTCCCTGGACCATTGTGCTGATCGATAGCTGGCAGTGGATTCCCTTTATGACCCTGGTGCTGCTGGCTGGCATGCAGGCCATCCCGGAGGAAGTCTATGAGGCGGCGCGCGTGGATGGGGCGTCATCGTTCCAGCTTCTGCGCAAGATCACGTTCCCGCTGCTACTCCCCATCTCGGCCACCGTCATTTTGATCCGGGGGCTGGAGATCTTCAAGATTATTGATGTCATCGTGGTTACCACTGGCGGTGGGCCAGGGTCCGCCACCGAGTCGCTGACCATGTACATCTTCAAGACGGCGCTGACCTTCGGCAACTTCGGCTACGCGGCGGCCATTTCCTACGTGTTACTCATTCTGGTGATCGTCTTCGCTATGGTTTTCCTGTTTTTGGTGCGGCGTGTCTCGCCGGAGGCCGGCAGCCAGGGTTAGGGGAGAGGTGGCGATGAAACGAAGATGGTGGCAGACTCTGCTGCTTTATGCGGTCGTCCTGTTCTGGACGTTTGTGGTGCTCTTTCCCTTCTACTGGCTGCTGACGACATCGTTTAAACAACCGCTGGCTGTGGCGCGGGGGCCGCGCTACATCCCCTTTGTGGACTTTCAGCCCACAGAGGCGCACTGGGAATATCTCTTTAGCGAGCAGCGGGATACCACGCTGCGCCACTTCCGCAACAGCATCATTGCCGCTTCGGGCAGCACGGTGCTGGCGGTGTTGATCGGGTCTATGGCGGGCTATGGTCTGTCGCGCTTCCGCTATCGGTGGCGGGTTCCCCGCTGGGGCAATAACGACATTGCCTTCTGGATCATCTCGCAACGGTTCCTGCCACCGGCATTGTTTGTGGTGCCGTTCCTGATGCTTTACGCGGCAATGGGGCTGGTTGATACCCATGTCGGCCTGATCATCGCCTATACGATGTTCAACATCCCCTTTGCCGTCTGGATCATGCGCGATTTCTTTAACCACCTGCCTGAGGACCTGGAGGACAGCGCCCGCGTGGACGGGGCCACACGCTGGCAGGCCTTCGTGCGCATCGTCCTGCCGCTGAGCACGCCGGGGCTGGTATCGGTGGCCATCTTCTCCTTTGTGTTCTCCTGGAACGAGTTTCTGTACGCCCTGATGCTGACCAACTTTGACGCCATCACCATGCCCGTGCTCATCGCCGGGCAGAACAACACGCGCGGCGTGCAGTGGTGGTATATCTCCGCGCTGACCATATTCGCGGTGGCCCCGGTGATTTTGATCGGGCTGTTCCTGGAGCGGTTCATCACGAGCGGGCTGGTGGCCGGGGCTATCCGGGGATAGCCTGTTGCCCGCAGGCCGGTGTCGGGGAAAGCGTAGCTCATTCCAGGTTGGCGTGGCGGGCGAACATCTGCGCCGCGTTGATGTTCATCTCGTCCATAAGCTGGACGACCAGCAGGTCCAGCAGGAGGCCAAGCGCCTGCTCGAACAATGTGCCCATCGGCTGGATGGAGCGGGGGGGAGGGCTGTCTCCGGCGGCTCTCCGCTTTGGCGTGGGGGCCAGGATGTGCACTACGTGAGCGGCGTGGTCGGCGATTGGTGATGCGGGAGCAGCTGTGATCAGGGCCACACGGGCTTTCTGCGCCCTGGCGCGGGCGGCGTACTCCACCAGCGAGGGCGTGCTTCCGGAGCCGGAGCCGATGAGGAGCAGATCGCCCTCGGTGATGGCCGGTGTGGTGACATCATCGACCACGTGCACGGTCAGGCCCAGGTGCATCAGACGCATGGCGAACGCGCGCATCTGCAAGCCGGACCGACCCTTGCCGGTGACGAAGACACGCCCGGCCTGCAGGATGGCCTGCCGGAGGGCGTCCACCTGTGTCGAGTCGACGGCGCGCAGGGTGACGCTCAGCTCTTGCAAGAGGGCATCGGCGAGTGAGTCAAACGGGATCATGGGCCTGTATCCGTTCGCGGAGCATGCGGGCTGCCTGGGCCGGTTTGGCCGCCTGGGTGATGGCGCTGCCAACAATGATGATAGCCGGGCGGAGCGCGGCGACGGCGTCGATAGTCTCCGGGTTGATGCCGCCTGCGACGGCCAGCGGGGCGTCCGGCAGTTCCTGGCGCAACTGTTGGAGGGTGGCCAATGGGGTTTGAGCGGCCTGCAGGTCATGGGCGGTGTGGACGCACAGGTAGTGGCAGCCCATGGCCAGGAACCGCCGCGCCTGTGGGATGGGGTCTGGCACCTGCATCATGTCCACCATGATCTGCCCGCCAAAGCGCCCGGCTGCGGCGAGCGCCCCGCGCAGCGTTGCCTCGTGGGTTACACCGAGCACGGTGACCAGTTGGCAGCCCGCCGCGAAGGCAATGGTCGCCTCCTCCTCACCGGCATCCATGATTTTGAGATCGGCCAGCAGCGGGAGGGTCGGGAATGTCCGGCGCAGGTGCTGCACGGCGGACATCCCTTCTCGGAAGATGAGCGGGGTGCCGATCTCGGCGATATCGACAAAAGCGTACACGGCCTGCAGGATAGTGAGGCTCTCCTGTAGCTCGCCGTCCAGCGCAATCTGGAGTTTCATAGGCCCTTCGACACGCAGACATGGGAAACCCAAAACGGACGTTGCCAAACTATACAACAAAATCGGAAAGCCGGTTAGCATTGATTTTTTGCCGTAATTTATTCTTGTAGACGGAAGTCTGTCTGTTCGGCGCACTGAGCACCTGAGGAGCGGCGATGTCGATCAAGCTGATGGAACCGTTCAAGACGTACCTGGACTTGCAGACCGGGGCCTTGCAGCCGGTTGGGGAGGTTGTCCAGCGTCGCCTGAGCGATATGCGAAACATGTACGCTGACACGCAGGCCGTGGAGCGGATACTGGAGACAGAGGGAGACCGTCTGATCTACGAAGTCCGCGCTGTAGACCTGCCGGAGACGGCGGGGTTTGTGCTGTACGGGACCACGGTGATCTATCCGGGTCGTGTGGGGGACGAATACCACATGACCAAGGGTCACTATCACGAGAAGCGTGACCGGTCCGAGATGTACGTGGGCCTGGGCGGAGCGGGTTACCTGGTTTTGCAGGCTGAGGATGGCACGGTGCGTGGGGTGCCGATGGAGAAGGGGACGATTGCCTACGTGCCGCCCTGTTGGGCGCATCGAACCGTCAACACGGGTGAGGTGCCTTTCGTTTTCCTCGCCGTCTGGCCCGGGGACGCCGGTCATGACTACCACACGATTGAGCAGTTGGGTTTTGCCAGGCTGCTCGTGGAGCGGGACGGCCAGCCGGTGTTTGTGGGGAACCCCAGGTATGGCGGCGCGCTGCGGTAGGGGGGCGGTGTGCGCTGAGAAGCGAGGACGCTGTGAAGGGGAAAATTCTGGTCACGGCGCGGTCGTTCCGGGCAACGGCAGGGCCGCATCAGCAGACGTTGTTGGACGCCGGGTATGAGATTGTCAACAGCCCTTACGAGCGCCCGCTGGAGGCCCACGAGCTGGCCGCACTGATAACAGATGTCGTGGGGGCCATTCTGGGCCTGGACGAGGTGACGGCAGATGTGATAGCGCAGGCCACGCGGCTGAGGGTCATCTCGCGCTATGGGGTAGGGGTCGACAGCATTGACCTGAAGGCGGCCACAGAGCACGGCGTCGTGGTCACCACCACGCCGGGCGCGAACAGCGTGGCTGTGGCTGAGCTGACGATGGGGCTGCTGCTGGCGCTCGCCAGGCACATCCCCTACCACGACCGGGCGGTGAAGGAGGGCGGGTGGAAGCGCGCGCAGGGCATTGAGCTGGCCGGGCTTACGTTGGGCGTGGTGGGCCTGGGACAGATCGGGCAGCTTGTGGCCCGGCTGGCCACCGGGTTCGGTATGCGCGTGCTGTATTACGACCCTTTCCCCCCGGCGCAGGAGGTTGTTGACGCCCTGGGCGTATCCTCCCGTTCATTGGAGGCCCTGCTGGCGGAGAGCGATGTCATCAGCCTGCACCTGCCCCTGACGGATGCGACGCGCAACCTCATCGACCAGGCTGCGCTGGGGCTGATGAAGCCCTCGGCGCTGCTGATCAATACTGCGCGTGGGGGCATTGTGGACGAGCAGGCGCTCTACGAGGCGCTTTCTGCCGGGAGGCTGGCAGGGGCGGCCTGTGATGTTTTCCTGAAGGAGCCACCGGGGGAGAATCCGCTGCTGAGCCTGGACAACTTCATTGCCTCGCCACACGCAGGCTCCGCCACGCGGCAGACGACATTGCGGATGGGGATGATGGCCTCGCAGAATGCGCTGGCCGTGCTGCAAGGCCGAAGGCCCGCCCATGTCGCCAACCCGGAGGTCTATGCGCGCGGGCTACTGAAGGCCTGAGCGTGGCTGGAGCGCGGGGTTGCGCAAGGGCAACGCGCGCATGCGTCCAGAGCGGCAGCGCCCAACCTTCACAATAACGTTTGTAGAGTTCTCACAAGCAGATTCTTGACACGAGGCGGCATTTCGGTATATCCTGAAATTGGGAGCGCTCCCAAAGTATATTTGTTTCCGGCACTGGAGGACCCTTTTGTTTATTTGTGGATGGGAGCGCTCCCAAATCGGGGACATCATGGCCCATCACCTCAACCTGGAAGATATCGCCCGCCTGGCAGGGGTCTCGCGCTCGACCGTCTCGCGTGTGATCAACGATCATCCCAACGTCAGCGAGCGCACGCGGCGCAAAGTCTGGCGTGTTGTTCGTGAGCAGAACTTTCGCCCCAACCTGGTGGCGCGGGCACTGGTCACGCACCAGACCCGCATCCTCAGCCTGGTCATACCCCAAGCGATTGCCTACACCTTTACCGACCCCTACTTCCCCCTCCTGATTCAGGGTGTTATGTCCGAAGCCAACGGCCAGGATTACGCCGTGATGTTGTGGGTGGGCAGTAGCACGGAGGAGGAAGAGCGATTCTGCGACCGCATTCTGAACAACAGCACCTTCGATGGTGTGCTGGTTGCCTCGGCAGTGACAGACGATCCCCTGATCCCGCGCCTCACCCATGCGGGTTTTCCCCTTGTGGTGGTCGGTCCGCCGCCGCTGGAGAACCTGAACTATGTGGACGTGAATAACGTGGAGGGCGCTCGGACGGCGGTCCGCCACCTGATCGAGGTGGGGCGTCAGCGCGTCGCCGTGATCACCGGCCCGCTGAACATGGGCGCGGCCCGTGATCGCCTGGAGGGGTACATTCAGGCCCTGGAAGATGCCGGGCGGTCGCCGGATGGTGATCTGGTTGTGGAGGGGGACTTCAATGAGGCGGCGGGCTATGCCTGTATGAAGACCCTGTTGCAGCGCAAAGTCGACGGCGTTTTTGCCTCCAGCGATATGCTGGCTATGGGGGCATTACGTGCCATTCAGGAGCGGGGGCTGCGCGTGCCGGATGATATCAGCCTGGTGGGCTTCGACGATCTCCCCGTGGCGGCCACAAGCAATCCGCCGCTGACAACCGTTCGACAGCCGATCTTTGAGATGGGGGCGCAGGCGGCCCAGGCGCTTATCGGGCTGTTGGATGGCACACTGGCAGTGCCTTACCAGCAGATCTTGAGCACGGAACTGGTTGTTCGTGGCTCCTGCGGAGCAGTCAGTCGGGAGGCGCTCCACGGGAAAGACGAAAGGAGGTGATTGCGGACACGTTGCAACCGTTTCTGGGTCTGTTCACCCTACGCCGGTAAATCTAGGTGCTTTCCAGGAGAGTAGAGATGTCCAATAAAATGGTGCGCATGGTGGTCACGGTGGTCACCGTGCTGGTCGTCGGCAGCCTGGGGCTGGGTTTTGTGTTGGCCCAAACCCAGCAGGGTGGTGTGGAGCGCCCTGACCAGGAGATCCCCTACGGGGGGACGGTGGTTGTTTCGCATCGGGCCGCGTCGGCATGGGTCCGCAACTTCAACCCCTTTGCCCCGGACCCGATTAACGAAACGCTCGACATGATCCACGAGCCGCTGATCGTGTGGAATCCGGTGACGGCTGGCGAGCCAACCTGGTGGCTGGCTACCGGCTATGAGTATTCGGAAGACCTGATGACGCTGACCTTCACGCTGCGTGAAGGCGTGTTGTGGAATGACGGCGAGGTCTTCAACGCCGACGATGTGGTCTTTACCATGAACCTGATCCACGAGTATCCGGAGCTGGATCGGGGTGCGCTGTGGGGGTTCGTCGAGAGCGTGGAGAAGGTGGACGACTACACCGTGGCCTTCCATCTCTCCCGGGTGTTCACCCAGGCGCACGGTCGTATCGGCGAGTTGAACCCTGTGCCGGAGCATGTGTGGTCGCAGGTTGAAGACCCGGTCACCTTCACCAACCCGGAGCCGGTGGCGACAGGCCCCTTCAGCATCGTCTGCACCTTCCGTGACCAGGTCTACGAGCTGTGCCGCAACGAGAATTACTGGCAGGAGGGCAAACCCTACGTGGAGCGGCTGCGTTACCCGGCCTATCCGGGCAATGAGCAGTCCAACCTGGCCCTGGTGAACGGCGAGATTGACTGGGCGGGGCACTTTGTGCCGGATATCGAGAACACTTACGTAGCCCAGGACCCGGAGCACTTCCACTACTACTTCTGGCCCGGTGGCGGCACCGTTTCCCTGTACGCCAATACCACCAAGGCCCCCTTCGATGACGTGGAGTTCCGCCGCGCCATGAGCATGGCCGTTGACTACGATAGCGTGGTCAATATCGGCATGTACGGGTACACCGTGCCCGCCTATCCCGTTGGGCTTGGCCCGGCGCACGAAAACTGGGTGATGGAGGAGCCGATGGCCCGCGCCGAAGAGATGGGCCTGGGCCAGTATAACCCTGAGGGCGCCGCGGCGATCCTGGACGAGGCGGGCTACGTGGATGCCGATGGCGATGGCTGGCGCGACCTGCCCGATGGCTCGCCCATCGAGTTCAACGTGCAGGTGGTGAACGGCTGGACCGACTGGGTGACCAGCGTGCAGATCATCAGCCAGAACTTCCAGGATGTGGGCCTCAATGCCTCGGTGGCCACGCCGGAGTTTGGCGACTGGCTGGATAACTTGCAGACAGGCTCGTACGATGTTTCCATCGGCTGGGGCACCACGGTGACTCGCACGCCCTGGGATGGCTACAACGACCTGCTCGACAGCGACCTGCTGGGCGAGGACGGTCGGGCGAACGGCATTACTTGGGCGCGCTGGTTCAGCGACGAGGCCGATGCGCTGCTGGATGCCTTCGTGGCGACCACCGACGAGGCCGAGCAGCGCCAGATCATCTCTGACATCCAGATGCTGATCGTTGAGAACGTCGTGTTCATCCCGCTCTTCCCTGGGCCGACGTGGTACGAGTACAACACGACGCGCTTCACCGGCTTCCCCACCGAAGAAAACTACTATGCGCAGGGTAGCCCGTGGCGTCTGCCGAACTCGCGCCTGTTGGTGGCAACCAACATCCATCTGGTCGAGCCGATGGAGTAGCCACTGACCGAAACACACGCCGGACCGGGGAGGCCTCCGGTCCGGCGTTACTTCTCCCCTCCGTCCGGTGTGCTCGTCGATCCGGGCCGGGTCGCCGACGGCTCAACTATGAGGGACTGAACGATGTACTTCCTGCTCCGCAGAATCGGGTTCTATCTCATCGCCGCCTGGATGTCGGTCACCGTCAACTTCCTGATCCCGCGTATGATGGCCGGCGATCCGGTTCAGATCATGTTTGCGCGCTTTCAGGGGCGTATGGAGCCGCGCATGATCGAATCGCTCTACGCGACGTTCGGCTTTGTGCAGGGGCCGTTGCACGTGCAGTATCTCACTTACCTGCAAAACCTGCTCCAGGGGGATCTGGGCCTGTCCATTGCCTGGTTCCCCGCGCCGGTAACCCAGGTGATCGGCATCGGCCTGGGCTGGACGATTCGTCTGCTGGGGGTGACGCTGATCATCTCCTTTACCCTGGGCACTCTGCTGGGGATTGTGGCCGCCTGGCGGCGGGGGCGTTTTGTGGATAATTTCGTACTGCCGGTGACCGGCATGCTGGGGGCGTTTCCTTATTTCTGGCTGGCGATGATTGTGCTGTACGTATTCGCCCTGGGCTTGGGGTGGTTCCCCCTGAGTCACGCCGCAGCCGACGACCTGGAGCCGGACTGGGCCTCGTGGGAGTACGTATCCAGTGTGATCCACCACGCCATCTTGCCGGCCACCACCATCATCCTGACCTCTATCGGGGGCTGGCTGCTGGGTATGCGCAACAACATGATCAGCGTCCTCTCGGAGGACTATGTGGTGATGGCTGAGGCCAAGGGGTTATCTAACTGGCGCGTGATGATGACCTATGCGGCCCGCAACGCCATTCTGCCCAGCCTGACCGGTTTTGCCATGGCCCTCGGCTTCATTATCAACGGCCAGTTTCTCACGGAGATCGTCTTTTCTTATCCGGGCATGGGGTATACGCTGCTCACCGCAGTGAACACCCGCGATTACCCACTGATGCAGGGCGTCTTTCTGATCATCACCATGGCTGTGCTGGCTGCCAACCTGCTGGCCGATATTGTTTACATCTTCCTGGACCCGCGTGTGCGGTATGCTTGAGCCGCGAGGGAGGGACATCATGGATAGAAGCGAGCCGCTCGGCCAGTCCTCGACCCCGGCCCTGACTGTAACAAGGCCCCGTCGTCTGTCTCTCCTGCGCAGGTTATCCTTGCCGGGCTGGTTGGTGACGATTGTGAGGAACCGCAAGGCAAGCGTGGGCCTGGCGATTCTGGCCTTTTTTGTGCTGCTGGCCATCTTTGCGCCCGTGATCTCGCCGGTGAACCCCACCCGCATGGTTGCCCGGCCCCATGAGGCGCCCAGTGGGCAGTATATCCTGGGCACCACGCGCCAGGGGCAGGATGTCTTTGCTCAGATCGTCCACGGCACACGCACGACCCTCTTCGTGGGGGCCATGACCGGCACCGTGGTGATGTTCATCGCCATCATCATCGGCATCACGGCGGGCTACCTGGGCGGTTGGGTGGATGACCTGTTGTCGCTGCTGACCAATGTCGTGTTGATCATCCCTGGCCTGCCCCTGATCATCGTGGTTGCCCGCTGGGTGGAACGCCCTGGGCCGTTCACCATCGTGCTGGTCTTGAGTCTCACAAGCTGGGCCTGGGGGGCGCGGGTCCTGCGCTCGCAGACGCTCACGCTACGCAACTCCGAGTTTGTCCAGGCCGCCAAGGTGGTGGGGGAACCCACCTGGCGCATCGTCCTGTTCGAGATTCTGCCCAATATGACTTCGCTGGTGGTCTCCGGCTGGATCGGGGCGGTGCTGTATGCCATTCTGACTGAGGCCGGGCTGGAATTTATTGGGCTGGGCGACCCCAACGCGGTGACCTGGGGGACGATCCTCTATTGGGCGCAGAACAACGCGGCCCTGCTGACGGGGGCCTGGTGGACCTTCATCCCGCCGGGTGTTTGCATTGCGCTGGTCGGCTTCGCCCTGACCCTGATCAACTACGGCATTGACGAGATCACCAATCCACGCCTGCGGACCGACGAGGGAGGGAGTTAGCGAGATGGCCGAAGCTCAATTGCAGACCGGCCCTGCCACGGCCCTGGAGCGCAGCACAACCGCCCCGCTGCTCACCGTTCGCGACCTGGAAGTCGAGTACCGCACCAAGCGCGGAGCAGTGCGAGCTGTGGACAAGGTTTCCTTTGAAATCTGGCCGAACGAGGTCTTTGGCCTGGCCGGGGAATCGGGCAGCGGCAAGTCCACGATTGCCCACGCCATCACCCGCATCCTCAAGCCCCCGGCCTATATCACTGGCGGGCAGGTATTGTTTCAGGACATCGACCTGCTCAAGATGGACCCGGAGGCACTGCGCGACTTCCGCTGGCGACACCTTTCCATCGTGTTCCAGAGCGCCATGAACTCGCTCAACCCCGTGCTCACCGTGGGGGACCAGATCGTGGATGCCATTCTGGCCCATGAGCAGATGAGTCGCTCCCAAGCCCGCAAGCGTGCCCTGGAGCTGCTGCAAGTCGTCGGCATTGACGTGGATCGCATCAACAGCTATCCCCATCAGCTCAGCGGCGGCATGCGTCAGCGGGCGGTGATCGCCATCGCCCTGGCGCTCAACCCTGAGATGATCATCATGGACGAGCCGACGACGGCGCTCGACGTGGTGGTGCAGAAACAGATCATGGAGGAAATCCGGCGGCTCAAGGAGCAGTTCGGCTTTTCCATCCTGTTCATCACCCACGATCTGTCCCTGCTCGTGGAGTTCTCCGACCGCATCGCGATCATGTATGCCGGGCAGCTCGTGGAAGTTGCGCCCGCCTATCAGATTTTCAACAATCCCCAGCACCCCTATACAACCCGGCTGATGGCCTCTTTTCCCACCATCAGCGGGCCACGGCAGGAGCTAACCGGCATTCCCGGCTCGCCGCCCGATCTGATCTCCCCGCCGTCCGGCTGCCGTTTTCACCCGCGTTGCGAGCTGGCCATCGCGGGCCTCTGTGAGGTGGTGGACCCTGATCTGCGCGAGGTGGAGCCGCAGCATCTGGCCGCCTGTCATCTGTTGGACCAGGGAGGTGCATCGTCATGAACAACGGCCAGCAACCCATCCTGGAGGCCCGCAACCTGACCAAGCATTTCCAGGCGGGTGGTGTGCTGTCGCGCCGTCTGGTGCGGGCGGTGGAGGGCGCATCGTTCAGGCTGTATCCGGGTCGTGTCACCGCCCTGGTTGGGGAAAGCGGCAGCGGCAAGAGCACCACGGCGCGTATGCTGGCGCGGCTGTACGACGCCACGGCTGGTGAGATCTTCTTCAAGGGCAGGAACATCCTGGAGTCCAGGGGCCGTCGGGCGCTGCTGCACTATCGCAGCCAGGTCCAGATGATCTTCCAGGACCCCTTCAGCTCGCTGAACCCTGTGCATCGCGTGCGCTACCACCTGGAGCGCCCGCTGCGCATTCACCGCAAGGCCCACGACAAGGCCGACCTGGAGAATCGGGTGCTCGAACTGCTGGATCGGGTGGCCCTGACCCCGGTTGAGGAGTTTATCAACAAGTATCCGCATCAGCTCAGCGGGGGGCAGCGGCAGCGCGTGGCTATTGCCCGCGCCCTGGCCGTAGAGCCGGAAGTGATCCTGGCCGACGAGCCGATCTCCATGCTTGACGTGTCCATCCGCATGGGCATCCTGAACCTGATGGCCAGGTTGCGTGACGAGCAAGAGATCGCCTTTCTCTACGTGACGCACGACATCGCCAGCGCCCGGTACTTCGCGGACGAGACCCTGGTCATGTATGCCGGGCGGATGGTGGAGGGAGCGCCCAGCGAAGCGTTGATCCAGCAGCCCCAGCATCCGTACACCCAGTTGTTGCTCTCGGCAGTGCCGGACCCGGCCAGAGGGCTGCGCACGCGGGAGGGCATCCAAGTGGAGGGGGAGGTGCCGGACCTCGGCGAGCTGGGCGAGGGGTGTCCGTTTGCGGCGCGCTGCCCCCACGTGATGGCCAGGTGTCGGGAGGCCATGCCGCCCGTGACCCACCTGGATGGGGAGCGCTGGGTGCGCTGCTATCTGTTCGACTGAAAGCGAGTCCTGTGGACGATCCGTTCCTGCTGGGGGTGAATTACTGGCCACGGCGAAAGGCCATGTACTGGTGGGCAGATTTCGACGCCGGTGAGGTAGAAGAGGAGTTCGCGCTGATTCACCAGTTGGGCCTGCATGTCGTGCGCATTTTCCTGCTGTGGGATGATTTCCAGCCCGCTCCGGATGTGGTCTCGTCCGAGGCCCTGCATAACCTGGTAGCAGTCTGCGACTGCGCCGCCAGGCACAACCTGGGCCTGGACGTCACCTTCTTCACCGGCCACATGAGCGGCCCAAACTGGGCACCCCGCTGGCTGCTGGACGCGACGGCCCCGCCGCCATCCCCGTGGGTAAAACAGGTGGTCAGTGGCGGTGAGGTGGTGAGCAGCAGCTATCGCAACCCCTTCACGGATTCAATCGCCTTGCAGGCGGAGCGGCGGCTGCTGCGCACCGTCGTCAGCGCGCTCAAGGATCATCCCGCCGTCTGGATGTGGAACCTGGGCAACGAGCCAGACCTCTTTGCCCGACCGCCGGATGCCAGCATCGGGCGGGCCTGGGTGCGGGAGATGACGGACCTCATCCATGAGCTGGATGACCAGCGCCCCGTGACGTGCGGCCTGCACGTCGCCAGCCTGCACGAGGACAACGGCCTGCGCGTGGACGAGGTCTTTGCGGAGACGGATGTGGCGGTCATGCATGCCTACCCCATGTATCTGCCCTGGGCGCGCAGGCCGCTGGACCCGGACCTGGTTCCCTTCACCTGCGCGCTGACGACCGCTTTGAGCGGCAAGCCGGCGCTGATGGAGGAGTTCGGTGGGTGCACAGCGCCACCGGGGCAGCCGTCTTTTGTGTGGGAATGGACGGCCTACGGGGAGCCGCGCAGGCAGTTCATGGCTGCTGAGGATGATCTGGCGGCGTACCTGGCGGTGGTGCTGCGCAAGCTGGTGGAGGTGGGGGCGACCGGCGCACTGGTGTGGTGCTTTGCCGACTACGTGCCGGATTTGTGGGACAGGCCACCGTGTGAGGAATCCCGCCACGAGCGTTTCTTCGGGCTGGTGCGGCCTGACGGCTCCCTGAAGCCACACGCGCAGGTGCTGCGGGAGTTCGCCGCCACACAGCCCACGGTGCAGCGCAAGCCGCTGCGGCGCGTGGAGCTGGATGTTTCCCCCGATGAATACTACGCCGCGCCCACTGACCACCTGCTGCGCCTTTACCAGCGATACCTGAACGAGGAGAGTCACCGATTGTGAGCGATCAAGCCAAGCGACTGACCTTTCCAGAAGGCTTTCTGTGGGGGGCGGCGACAGCCGCTTACCAGATCGAAGGGGCGGCCAATGAAGATGGTCGCGGCCCGTCGATCTGGGATACCTGGAGCCATACGCCGGGCAAGGTTGTCAACAACGACACGGGCGACGTGGCCTGCGACCACTATCACCGCTACCGTGAGGACGTGGCCTTGATGTCCCAACTGGGCCTGAAGGCCTACCGCTTTTCCATCGCCTGGCCGCGTATTTTGCCGGAGGGGACGGGGCAGGTCAACCAGGCGGGGCTGGATTTCTATGACCGCCTGGTGGACGCATTGCTGGCCCAGGGGATCAAGCCGTTCGCCACGCTGTATCACTGGGACCTGCCCCAGTCCTTGCAGGACGCGGGCGGCTGGACCGATCCCTGCATTGTAGAGGCCTTCGTGAATTATGCCGATGTGGTCTCCCGCCGGCTGGGCGACCGTGTGCACCACTGGATGACGCATAACGAGCCGTGGGTGGTCTCCTTCGCCGGCTATGGAGAAGGCTTCCATGCTCCCGGTGTGCGGAGCCGGTCCGCCTTTTTGCAGGCGGCGCACTACGTGCTGCTTTCGCACGGGCGGGCAGTGCCGGTCCTGCGCAGCAACGGCAGCGCTGAGACCCAGGTGGGCATTGTCACGAACCTGGAGTGGGTGGATGCCGCCAGCGACCGCCCGGAAGATCAGGCTGCCGCCCGCCAATATGAGGGGTTCTTCAACCGCTGGTTCCTGGACCCCCTGTTCCGGGGTGAGTATCCCGCCGACATGTGCGAGCTTTACCGTGAGTTTCTGCCGGAATTTGACGCCGATGAAGTGCGGGAGATCGCAGTGCCGCTGGACTTCCTGGGGGTCAATTACTACAGTCGAGCGGTCATCGGCGCGGGTGACGGGCAAGGCGTCCTTCAGGTTCGTCGAGAGAAGCCAGCGGGCGAGTATACCGAAATGGGCTGGGAGGTCTATCCTCAGGGCCTGTACAATTTGCTGGTGTGGGTCCATGAAACCTACGCGCCTCCAGCGATCTACGTCACCGAGAACGGCGCGGCTTTTGCCGATGAGGTGTCTTCCAACGGCAAAGTTCACGACCCGCGCCGCACGGCCTACCTGAAGGCGCACTTTGCCCAGGCGCATCGCGCCATCCAGGCCGGGGTGCCATTGCGAGGCTACTTCGTCTGGTCCCTGATGGATAATTTCGAGTGGGGACTCGGCTACACCAGGCGGTTTGGTGTCATCTACGTGGATTACCCGACCCAGCGGCGTATTGTCAAAGACAGCGGGGAATGGTACGCCACGGTGATCAAAGCCAACGCGGTCGAAGCCGACGGGGACTTCGCATAGTCATTAGCGGCCACGACATGGCCACCCAGGAGGCCCTGGATGCGTGCAGGGCCTCCTTTTGTTGCCGCTTTGCTGCCGGGTGGCAGAAGCGCGCGGCGAGCGGCAGCATCCCTTCGTGCGCGAATTCACGTTTTCGTTTTTGCGGTATAATGCACACCGTTTTGTGGTTTGCTGTTTTGCTTAAGCCACGGGCCGGTTGTGCTGGCCGGTAGGGCAGGTTGACGCTTTGGATTGCTTGTCTGGCTGGTTTAGGAACAACGCCTTTCTTGGGGAGCCACGCATATGAAAACGCTTTTCAGATGGATAACCACACTCTCGCTGCGCTTTCGTGCCGTCACGCTTGCGCTCGCATTGCTGATCGCCGTGCTCGGCGTTGTCGCCATCACGCGGTTCAAGCTGGAGCTGATTCCCCCGGTTGAGTTCCCCCAGACGATCATCCTGGCGCAGGCTTCCGGGATGAGCAGCGAGGAGGTGCTCGCCGCCCTCACCACGCGCCTGGAGGAAGCCATCGACCAGGTGGAGGGGGTGGTCAACATCGAGTCTACGACGACAGGCGCTTTCGGCAGCGTGATCATTGCCAGGAATGAGTTCGGGATCGACCAGGAGCGGCTGCGCCAGGAGATTCGCGCCGCGCTGGACGGGGTGTGGCTACCCCTGCGGCGCATCCAACCCGGCCCAGGGCAAGGGCCGCAGGAATTCGCCGCTGAGCTACTCAACGATCTGTCGCCGGAGGTGGTGGTCTACCTGGCCGGGGCAGACCCCAACTTCTTGCTGCGCCTCTCGCCGGCGGTGTGGGCGGCCCTCCCGGAGGATGCCGTCCGTGCGGCGCTGGGTTACCTGGCCGGTCAAACCGAGGGCAACGGCGAGAGCCAGGGTTATCTGCGCAATCTGATCGAACAGGAGATCGTCCCCCACCTGGAAAGCCTGGACGTGGTGGCCGACGTTACGGTGAGCGGCGGGCAGGCCCTGCCGGACGAGACGGGCAACCTGCCCGCCCCGGTTGCCAGCGCGCCGACACAACAGGCAGATAGCCTGCTTTTGCAGTTGTCGCCGGAGGTGTGGGAAGCTGTCTCGGCCAGGGTGGGCGGCCTGGGTCCGTTGAACCAGGAGGCGGTCGAGACGCTGCGCGAGGAGGCGGTGGCGGTCCCTGTGGAGGCTCCCGAGCTGCCGCAAAGCTGGCAGCGGGATCACTTCGCTGACGCCCGCGACCTGCTGGAGATGCGCACGCTGACCCGTGGCCTTGCCGACGTGTTCAATGACTTCGTGGAAACGGGGCGGATCATTGGGCCGCTGGGCCAGACCGACGATCTCACGGCGGAGACGGTCACCCGTATGCTGGAGATCGCGCCGAGCATGGTGCAGTATTTCGAGGCCGAGCACCTGGTTGCCATGCCGGAAGACGCCTTTGCCGCGCTGCCAGACGAATACATCGCAGGTCTGGACGGCTTCACACGGGACGAGTTGGCCGCCGCCGCGCTGGCCGAGAGCATCACCGGCGTGCAGGCAGAGCGGAGGCCCGTCAACCTGCCGTCGGCCTGGCGCATCGCGCCGCCCCAGTTGATCAGCTTCAGCTTCGACGATCTTCCGCTGGCGACCTTCAGCATTTTCGGGGGTGTAGAAGCCCAGGCCGGGACGGAGGTCGCGTCTGCGCCGGACAACGCCGGCAACCCGCATGATGCCGACGGCAATCCGGATAACAGTTCTGGCGCGGGGGAGGGCGGCGGCCCTGATTCAGCGGGCGGCGCGACCGACCTACCAGAAGGCCCCCCGCTGCCGCCGGTCTTCGGACTGATTGGTCTCCAGTTCGGCGTGGAGATGGATACCGCCGATGATCTGATCAACCTGCAATTGCCGGAAAGCGCTGCCGAGCAACTGGGCACGAGCGCGTTGCGCGCTGCCGATCTCCTGAACTTCATGATCCTGCTCAGCGACCCCTCCGCGCTGCCGGAGGGAGTCTCGGCCCCGCCCATCCCGCTGAACGTGCCCGCGCTGATCGGCGCGCTCAGCCCGGACGCGATCACCTTCATCGCCGAGCACGACCCAACCTTCCTGCCCAGCCTTTCCCCCGAAGTCTACAATGCCTTCTCGGATGCGGTGCTCTCCCAGCCGGAGGTCGCGCCCCCGCTGCCGGATGTCTGGGATACGCTGGCCGCGCAGCCGCAGTTTGACGGGCAACCGTTACGCACGGCGGCGGATGTCCTCGCTCTGGGGGAGGGGAGGGCCTCGCGCGTGCTCAACGCGATCAATGAGACCGTGCCGGAGCGGTTTTCCGGCTACGAGGTGCGGCTGTTCGACAGCCTGACCCCGGCCATAGCGCGTTACTTTGCCCTGCAGGAGCCTGGGTTTTACGGCAACCTGGAAGCCGCCGTGCTGCAAAAGCTGTCCCCGGCGGTGCTGGCCTTGCTGCCCCAGGACGTGCTGAGCGCCCTGGACGAGGAGGTTGCCGCGCAATTGGTGGCCGTCGCGGAGGGTGAGCAGCCCTCTGCCGCCGCCACGCTGGCCGACCGTTACGCCAGGGACATCCCGGAAGCCGATCCCTCAGCGCCGCCGATCAACGAGGCCTGGGGGCGCGTGGGCAGCTTTTACGGCATTGAGCTGGATACCGCCGACGACTTCTTCCGCTTCCCCTCGGATTTTCTGTTCCAGGACCCTGCCGCGTTCATGAACAGCATCTTCGAAAGCCCGCAGGGCACGGCCTTTGCGCCCAACCTGTTCGGCGGGCTGACGCCGGAGGCGGCGACCTACATGCTGGAGCGCGACCCGGCGGTGTTTGACAATCTGCGTGTGGAGGCGCTGCAACTGCTGCCGGAGCGGACGCTGAGCGCGTTGCCGGAGGCCGTGCGGGAGCGCGCAGCCGCCGGTGGCGAGCCGTTCACGCCGACGACAACGGTCACGCGCACCAACGGCTACCCCAGCCTGAGCCTCACCGTCTTCAAGACGAGCGACGCCAACACGGTGGAGGCCTTCCATATCGTGGAGGACGCGCTGGAAGCCATCAGCGCGGAAAACGAGCGTATCGACATCTCGGTCGCTTTTGAGCAGGCCAGTTTCATCGAGGAATCGATCAGTGGGGTGGCGCGTGAGGGGAGCTTGGGCGCGCTCTTTGCGGTGATTGTCATCCTCGCCTTCCTGAGCGGCGGCGCGTGGGCGCCCGCGCGGCGGCGGCTGACGGGTGTGGTGATCGTGGTCCTGGCCCTGGGGCTGCTGCTGCTGGTGGTGCTGGCGCAGTGGGAGGCAGCCAACGGCGACCTGGGCACGGCCTTTGCCCTGGCCGATCCTGTCGTTCGGGTGTTGCTGCTGGGGGGCATCGCCGCCGGGCTGCTGTTGCTGGCCTGGCCGCGTCCGCTGCCTGCGCCAGCCTGGCGCAGCACGCTGGTCACGGGCATCAGCATTCCGCTCTCTGTGTTGATGGCGATGGTCTTCATGCACTGGATGCCGCCCCTGATCCACGATCTCCTGGCCCCGATAGCCGCCGATTCACCGCTTGTCACGTTTGTTCTGAGGCTGTTCCCGGAGAGCGTCACGCTGAACATCATGACACTCTCCGGGCTGACCGTAGCCATCGGGCGCGTGGTTGACGACTCAATCGTGGTGCTGGAGAACATCTTCCGCCAGCTTCAGACGGGGATGGACAGGCGGGAGGCGATCATCAGCGGCACGCGGGATGTCTCGGTTGCCATCTTCGCGGCCACCGCCGTCACCCTGGTGGTCTTCCTGCCGCTGGGGATGACGGGGGGGCTGATCGGGGCGTTCTTCCTGCCTTTCGGGCTGGCGGTGACCTACGCTCTGGCGTCTTCTTTCATCGTCGCCATCACCGCCGTGCCGGTTCTGGCCTACCTGCTCATCGATGAGACCGAGGTCACCGAGGTGCACCAGGATGGCTGGATCGCGCGCCTGTACCTGCCGGTCTTGCGCCGGGCGCTGGGCAGCAACCGCAACCGCCTCATCGTGCTGGGCACGGCGGCGGTTTCCATGGTGATCGGCGTGGCCCTGTTCGCTGCCCGTCCCACGGCCTTTCTGCCGGATTTCGGCGAGCCGCAAATCACGCTCAACCTGAGCCTGCCCCAGGGAACCCGAATCGTGGAGACCAACGCGCTGGCCGAGCAACTGGAGGAAGCCATCCGCGAGATAGTGCCGGAGGGTGAGCTTACGGCGCTCCAGACCACCGTCGGCGGTGGCGGCCTGAGCATGGAGTCGGTTCTTGGCGTGGGGGGCGGCGTGCAGGAGAATCAGGCGCACATCACTATCGGCATCAGGTCCTCTGACAGGCTGGACGCCCTGGCCCGGCAGATCCGCGCTGAGGCTGAGCGCATCGCCGGGGCAGATAACGTCTCCGTTTCTGCCGCTTCGCTCTCCGAGCAGGGCTTTGGGGGCTTCGATCTGGTGCTCTCCGGCCCACAGGAGGTGCTGGCCGAGATAGACGCCCGCGTCATCGAGACCCTCAACGGCATCGAGGGCATCACCAACGTCTCCAGCAATCTGAGCCAGGTGGGCGCTTCGGGGGACGGGCCGGCGACCTACATCCGCGTTGACCGGCAGTCCGCCGTCAGCTATACGGGCGAGCTGGAGACCGACAACACCCTGGGGGTGACCCAGCAGGCCATCGAGGCGATCCGGTCGATGCCCGACCTGCCGCCGGGCGTGACGGTGAGCCAGGGCTTCGTCTCTGAGGTGCAGTCCCAGGGCTTCGCCAGCCTGTTCGTGGCGATGGGCATTGCCTCTGTCATCGTGATCCTCATCCTTATCGTCACGTTCGGGTCGGCGGTGCACTGGCTGGATATCATGCTGAGTGTCGTCGTTGCCCCGGTTGGGGCGGCGGTGGCGCTCACCCTGACTGACCGCGTGCTGGGCATCTCCGCCATGATCGGCATGCTCATGCTGATCGGCATCGTGGTGACCAACGCCGTCGTGCTCATCGACCGGGTGATGACCAATCGGCGGGAGCGCCACATGCCGGTGGAGGAGGCGCTGGTAGAAGCTGGCGGGCGACGGCTGCGGCCCATACTGATGACGGCGCTGGCGACGATCTTCGCCCTCGTCCCACTGGCCGTGGGGCTTTCGGAGGGGGCCATCATCGCTGCCGAATTGGGCACGGTGGTGATCGGCGGGTTGTTCAGCAGCACGCTGCTCACGCTGATCGTGGTCCCCGTGGCTTACGAGATGCTGAATCCGCTCCACGAGCGGATTGCTGGCTGGCTGGGCCGCAACGGCTGAACCCGGCCTGTTGCTGGCTGTTCACCTGAGGGGCGCTGTCGGGCGTGTGACTGGCAGCGCCCTTTGGCTTTTGCCCGGTCCCTAGGCTGGCCCGGCGGTCGTGTGGAAGTCTGGGCGGCATTTGACAGGGTGGGGGTCCCTGCTCATAATGAGGAGCATCGAGCTGGCCCGTCTTCGTCTGTGGCGGAGCGTTGCAGCTCAACGCGCTTGCCAGAGTACGAGCCGGGTGTTGTCGGCGTAGTGTGAGGTGCTCTAAAGATGCCCAACCAGGCGCGGAGGCAGGAAGCGCAGCACGTAAGCCTGGAACATTTCCGGGTCCTGGCTGAGCATTCTCTGGTAGGAATCTACACCATCCAGGACGGCGTGTTCACTTACGTCAATCCAGCGCTGGCCGCAATCTTCGGGTACAGGCCGGAGGAGCTTGTCGGCAAACTGGGATTGGTGGACCTTGCTCATCCTGAGGACCGGGAGCTGGTGGCGGCAGTGGTCCAGTTGCACGTGGAGGGAGTGGAGGAAACGGCGCACTATGCCTTTCAGGGTTTGCACAAAGACGGCACCCTGATCTACTGTGAGGCGCGGGACCGCCGCAGTGACTACCTGGGACGCCCCGCTATCATCGGGACGCTGGCGGACATCACCGAACGCCGGCAGGCCGAGCTTGCCGAGCGCGAGTCGCGGACTCTGGCGGAGGCGCTGCGGGATACCATCGCGGCGCTGACCAGCACGCTGGACCCTGAGCTGGTCATGAGGCGCATCCTGGAGAATGTGGGCCGCGTCGTGCCCCATGAGGGGGCCAATATCCTGCTCATTGAAGGGGATATGGCTCGCCTGGCTTACCTCTACGGCTACCCAGCCGCACAGCAGGAGGCCCTCAGCGCGCTGCGCTTTCCGCTGGATGTGCCGACTCTGCGGCATATGTTGAGCACGGGAAGGCCCTGCCTGGTCAGCGATACCGCAGCCCATCCAGACTGGACGAGCGCGGCTGGGGGCGGCGAGGTACGCTCCTACATCGGGGCGCCCATCAAAGCGCATGGTCAGGTGATCGGCTTTCTCAACCTGAACAGCACCAGGGCGGGCTTTTTCACCCCGGCTCACCTGGAACGTTTGCAGGCGTTCGCCGATCAGGTTGCCATCGCCGTGGAAAACGCCCAGATCTACGACACGCTGAACAGCTATGCGCTTGAGATGACCACCCTGTACCGCGCCACGGCGTTCCTGTTCGCCAATCTCTCCACAGCCCAGGGCCTGCCCAAGGTAGGACGCCAGATCGTGGAGGCGATAGTCGAGGCCCTGGGCCAGGTGGCGTGCGGCGTGATGCTGGTTGCTCCGGACGGCAAGGAGCTGGTGAGGCTGGCTCGGTCAGATGGCCTTGAGGTGCAAGCGCCGCTGTACGTGGATGGCCCCGGCCTGGTTCCGGAAGCCGTGCGCACCGGCCAGATGGTCTATGCGCCGGATGTCCGGCAGGACCCTCGCTATGTGCCCAACGTACCCCAAACGCGCTCGGAGCTGGTCATCCCACTTGTAACCGGCAAAGGCGTCATCGGAGCGCTGGACCTGCAAAGCCCGGAACTGGATGCCTTCAATGAGCAGGATCGGCGGGCCATCCGGGCTTTTGCAGACTGGGCAGCCACGGCCATTGAGAACATCCAGTTGTATGAGGAGGTGCGCCAGCAGGCGGACGAGCTTGAGCGGCGCGTGGCGGAGCGCACGATGGAGAGCCGTCGCGTCAAGGAGCACGTGGAAGCCATCCTCAATAACAGCAGCGATGCCATCATCGTCAGCTACCGGGATGGCACGATTCGCCAGACCAACCCCACATTTGACGAGCTGTTCGGCTACGCGCCGGACGAGGTCTTTGGCCATTCTTTGTCGGAGATTGTCGAGGGCCGTTACGCGCCGACCTTGATGAGCGTGCTGGAAGCTGTCGTCACAGGCAGGCAGCGGCAGCGCATCGAGGTGCTGGCGCGGCGCAAAGACGGCTCGACGTTCAGCGCGGATGTGGCCCTTTCGCCCCTGGTGGATACCGCCTACAGCGGCAGGGATAGCCTGAGCATTGTGTGCAGCCTGCGCGACATCACAGAGCGCAAGCGGGCGGAGGAAGAGCTGCGCCGGGCGCTGGAGCAGGAGCGGGAACTGAGCGAGCTGAAGTCGCGTTTTGTCTCTATGGCCTCTCATGAGTTTCGCACGCCGCTCACCACCATCATCTCCTCCGCCGACCTTCTGGAGCATCACATTGACCGGATGGACCCTGCGCGAAAGGCCAAGCATTTCAGCAAGATTCAGGACGCGGCGCGCTACATGACCCAACTTCTGGAGGATATCCTGCTGGTCGGCAAGGTTGAGGCGGAGAAGCTGGAGTTCAACCCGACCCGCCTTGACCTGCAAGCGCTGTGCCAGGATGTGGTGGAGGAGATGCAGTTGATCGCCGGGCCAGAACGTCCGATTCGCTTCTCCTACCAGGGCCGCTGCCGAGAGGTGGTGATGGATGAAAGGCTGCTGCGCTACATCCTGAACAACCTGCTTTCCAACGCCATCAAGTACTCGCCGGAGGGCGGCCAGGTGGGCTTCGACGTGCGCTGTGAGGGCAATGAGACCGTTATCCGGGTCACCGACCAGGGGATTGGCATCCCGGAGCAGGAACAGGCGCGAATCTTCGAGCCTTTTCACCGGGCCAGGAACGTGGGCACCATCAAAGGAACCGGCCTTGGGCTGGCCATCGCCAAGAAGTCGGCAGAGCTGCACGGCGGCACGATCAGCTTTGATAGCAGGGTAGGGGCAGGGACCACTTTCACCGTAGTCATTCCCACGGTAGCACCACTGGAGGGGGCCAATGACCAGGGTTCTGGTGATCGAGGACGAGATACCGGTGCTGGAGAATATCACAGAAATCCTGGAGCTGGAGGGGTTTGATGTCCTGGGCGCAGCCGATGGCGAACAAGGCCTGGAACTGGCGCGCAAGCAGCGCCCCGACCTGATCATCTGTGACATCATGATGCCCCGCCTGGATGGCTATGGCGTGCTGCTGGCATTGCGGGGCCAGCCAGAGACAGCCGCCATTCCTTTCATCTTGTTGACGGCCAAAGCGGATCGCATGCATATGCGGCATGGTATGGAGCTTGGCGCAGACGATTACCTCACCAAGCCGTTTTCTGCTGTAGAGTTGATCGCTGCCGTGCATGCCCGGCTTGCCAAACACCAGGCCATTGCCCGCGAGTCGGAAAAGAGCCTGGAACGGGCCAAGCATCGCCTGATGCAGACGATCACCCATGAGCTGCGCACGCCCCTGGTGTCCATCAACACGGTCATGGAGATCATCTCGCGGCAGCTCGGCCAGTTGTCGCCGGAACAGTTGCGGGAGCTGCTGGATTCCATGAGCGCCGGGAGCAAGCGGCTGAGCCGTCTGGTGGAGCAGATCGTGCTCATCACGCAGCTTGAGTCTGGCCTGCTGACGCGCGAGGGGGTGGCCAGAGACGGCCTGCCGGTGCGGGTCTCCGAGATCATACTGGCGGCTGTCGATCTGGCGCGGCGGTTCGCCTACCGCCATCCTGACGTGATTGTGCGCGTGGATGAGCGTGACCAGGAGTCAACCGTGTTGTGTGATACCAGGGCCTTGAAGCATGCCCTGGCGGAGCTGATCAGCAATGCGCTGGGCTTTTCCCCTGAGGGCAGCGAGGTGATGATCGCGCAATGGCGGGCCGATGACCGGGCGTGGATCAGCATCGTGGACTCCGGGCCGGGCATGTCCCCAGAGCAGGTGGCCCAGGCGCTGGGGGCTTTCCAGCAGATTGATCGGGAGACTCAGGAGCAGCAGGGTGTGGGGCTGGGTCTGCCGCTGGCGCGGCAGATCATCGAGGCCCATGGCGGCACCTTTGAGCTAAGCTCTGTAGAAGGCCGGGGGACCCAGGTGGTGATCAGCCTGCCGGTTTACGCGGGCGAAGAAGCCATGTGGGGTTCTCTCGGCGGGGTGTGAGCCGGTCGCAACAGTCTGGTTGCCGGCGTGGAGGAGGAGCGTTGTGGCCAGGATACTGGTGATCGAAGATGAAGAATCCATCCTGGAGAACATTCTGGAGACGCTGGAATTGCACGGCTATGAGGCCGTGGGGGCCTCCGATGGCCGCCGTGGCACGCAACTGGCGCAGGAGCGCCTGCCGGACCTGGTCGTCTGCGATATCCTGATGCCTGGGATGGATGGCTACGGCGTGCTGCAAGCCCTGCGCAGCAGCCCGGCCACTGCCAGAGTCCCCTTTATCTTTCTGACCGCCAAGTCGGATCGTGGCGATTTGAGACAGGGGATGGAGCTTGGCGCGGATGACTACATCACCAAGCCCTTTCAGCCGTCGGAGCTGATCGCGGCGATCCAGACCCGGCTGCAAAGGCAGGCGGCCATCGACCAGGAGTATGAGAAAAAGCTGGACGACCTGCGCGACAGCATTATTCACATGCTGCCGCACGAGCTGCGCACGCCGCTTACCAGCATCGTCGGCTATTCCGAAATCCTTGTTCTGGATGGGCCGGAGATGGAAAGGGAGCGGATCGTGGAGATGGCGGAGGCCATCCACAGGGCCGGGGAGCGGCTGCGCCGCCTGATCGAGAACTATCTGATCTACGCCCAGCTTGAGATTATCAGCGCCGACCCGGAGCGCACTGTGGCGCTGCGCAGCCTGCGCACGCTGCACCCCGCCCAGGCAATAGAATCCGCCGCCAGGCAGAAGGCACAAGCCGCCAACAGGGCGGCTGATCTCGTCCTGGATGTGGTGGACACCGGTACTGTTCAGATAGCGTCCGACAACCTGACCAAGATCGTCGAAGAGCTTGTCGATAACGCCTTCAAGTTTTCATCGGTTGGGACCCCGGTCCAGGTGACTGCCCGGCCTGAGGATGCCACTTACGTCCTGAGTGTGCAAGATTACGGGCGCGGCATGCTGCCGGAGCATGTGGCCAGTATAGGGGCATACATGCAGTTCGGACGCAAGCTCCACGAGCAGCAGGGTTCCGGGCTTGGCCTGGTGATTGCCAAGCGCCTGGTGGAGCTACATGGCGGCGAGTTGGTCATCGAAAGCGTGGCCGGGCAGCACACGTCAGTGCGGGTGGCGCTGCCGCTCTGACCGATGTAGCCCATCGCGCTTTCCACTGTTCTGCTCGCCTTGCCTTCATCGGGTGAGTCTGATTACACTTGTCCGCGAGACAGGCGGACCTGGGAACTGTTTTTTTATGCGACGACGGACAGGCAGATGCGGCGAATAGTACTCTTGTTGTTTGGGCTGAGCGCCTTAAGCCTGGCCTGCAACTTGCTCTCGCCGGCGGCCCCAACCCCCACAGCCAGCCCGCCAACCGCCAGCCCGACCTTCACGGCAACGACCGTTGTGCTTCCGACGCCGTTGCCGACGCTCCCCGCTGCTGGAGCAACACTTCCGCCTGCGGCGACATTGTCCGAGACTCCTCTGCCTCCTGTCTACACACCCACCGCGATCATTTTGCTCGCCACCCCCGTTGTTACGCCGACCTGGACGAGCTTTCCAACAGCAATGCCGACGCCCGTGGTGCTGACGCTCACGCCGACGTTGACACCAACAGCAACGCCCCAGCCACCGGCCCTGATACCACCGACACTTACGCCAACGTGGACGTTGTCCCCGACGGCGACAGTCACGCTCACCTGGACGCCCACGGTGACCCCGACCTTCACGGCAACGGATACCCTCTCCCCCACCTGGACTCCATCCCCGACGCCGACGCTCACGGCGACGCCCAGCGCTACGGAGACGGCGTCCAGCACGGCGACTCTCACCCCAACATGGACTCCCTCCGCAACGCCCACGGAGACGCCAAAATTCACACCTACTTTTACGGCGAGTCCAACCTGGACGCCAACCACGCCTCCTACGGCGATCATACTATTGCCGACTGCGACGGCGACCTTTAGCCCGATTCCGAAGGTTACTTTGACTGAAACGCCGACGGCTACAGTGACGCCAACGGCCACAGCGACCCCGACTCAAACACCAACGGCAACGGTAACCCTGACTGTGACACCGACCGAGACGCTAACGGCTACAGCGACGTTGACTGAGGCGCCCACTGAAACCCCGACGGCTACGGAGACACCGACCGAGACGCCAGCAGCTACAGTAACCCTGACTACTACGACGACTCCGACCGAAACGCCGACAGCTACGGAGACTCCAACCGAGACGCCAACAGCTACAGTAACCCTGACAGCGACCCCGACGGCTACGGCGACGCCGACCGAAACGCCAACAGCCATGGCGACGCCGACCGAAACGCCGACAGCTACAGAGACGCCCACCGAAACGCCAACAGCCACGGCGACGCCAACCGAAACGCCGAC
>FWWM01002612.1_pt1 | contig 35969 bp, 34 predicted proteins | sample 2228351 | NCBI WGS metagenome assembly FWWM01 (sample SAMEA103939774, study PRJEB20133) | metagenome
GGTGATCGTGCACGCCTGCTGCCCTTGGGACAGGCCACCGATCCCAAGCGAGGCCAACAACACGCCCACAAACAGCCGTACCCACCACAACCGCTACCCCTTGATATTCATCTGCCACCTCCTCTTGGTCCGGCGAGCAATTCTAGCCCATGGCCTGGGCTTGTCTCCCAAAGCCCCTCCCCCTCCCACCAACTCCCTCCCGCCAGGGGGGAGGAGCAACTTTCTATCGCATTGGGAACGAAGATTACAAGACAAGCCCCCACGGCCTTGCCGGGGGTAGAAAGTCCCACGGGCTTCGGTGGGTCTGTACAAATCCTCCATCGAAAGGGAATCGAGCCGGCGAGTGGGGCGTCGGTCCAGGAGGGTCTTCCCCCAGCTTCAGTGCCCGCTCCATGTTGCAGGCACATCGCCACCAGCCCCTGAAACTGCCTCCACCAAGCTGTTTTAGGCTGTAGCGCTTGGCATCCACGCGGGCCTTGGCGGCCTCATCCTACTCCCCGATGCTTGTGATTCGGGCGCTTGCCACCGGTGCGCATCCGCCTGGTCATCGGTCCCTCCTTTCGTTTTGAGGAATCGAAGACCCCTTCGGTACCACTTTCCACTCGCGCGCCTGGATTTAACCTGCCGCAAGGGGTATGCTTAGGGCCCAGCAGCGGCTTTGGCTTGTAGGTGAAGGCCCCCATTTTGAGCCTTTCCTCAGCATTCCCCTGACGGGACATAAAGCCAGCTATTTTTTGTGGAGGGAAAAAATGCAGTCCAAGTTTGACATTACACGCGTGCGCAACATCGGCATCGCCGCGCATATCGACGCCGGCAAGACCACGGTCACCGAGCGCATCCTTTACTTCACGGGCAAAACGCATCGCATCGGCGAAGTGGACGAAGGGCAGGCCACGATGGACTGGATGCCCCAGGAGCGGGAACGGGGCATCACCATCACCTCGGCCGCCACTTCTGTGCTGTGGCGCGGCCACCGGATCAACGTGATCGACACCCCGGGCCACGTGGACTTCACCGCCGAGGTGGAGCGCAGCCTGCGCGTGGTCGACGGCATGGTGGCCTTGTTCTGCGCCGTCGGCGGCGTGCAGCCCCAGTCGGAAACCGTGTGGCGGCAGGCGGAGAAGTACCAGGTTCCCCGCATCGCGTTCGTGAACAAAATGGACCGCACGGGGGCGGATTTCTTCCGCGTAGTGCACGAGATGGAGGAAGAACTAGGGGCCAAGGCCCTCCCGGTGGTCCTGCCCATCGGGGCGGAAGAGGAATTCGCCGGGCTGGTGGACCTTATCCATAACGAGGCCCTGTTGTACCACGACACCGCCGCGGGCACAGAGCTCCAGCGAGGGCCAATTCCCCAGGAGCTGCAGACCCAAGCGCGCTGGGCCCGCGAGCGGCTGTGGGAAAAGGTGAGCGAGGAAGATGAGGCCATGCTCGCGCAGTACCTGGCCGGGGTGGAGCCCACGGCTTCGGAGCTGATCGCGGCGCTGCGTCGGGCCACGATCGCCGGCAGGGTGGTGCCCGTGTTGGCCGGAGCGGCCGTGCGCAACAAAGGTGTCCGGCGGCTCTTGGACGCCATCGTGGACTTTCTGCCCTCCCCGGCCGACCTCCCGCCCGTGCGCGGCACGTGGGAAGGCCGCGAGTTGGGCCGCAACCCGTCGGAGACGGAGCCGATGTCGGCGTTGGTGTTCAAGGTGCAGGCCGATCGCCACGTGGGCCGGCTGCTGTACGTCCGGGTGTATTCTGGCGTGTTGCGCACCGGGGACACCGTGCTCAACACGACCCGCGGCGTGCGCCAGCGCATCGGCCGGCTGTTTGTCGTCCATGCCGACCACCGCGAGCCGGTGGAGGAGCTGCGGGCTGGCGACGTGGGGGCTGCCGTGGGGCTCAGCGATTCCTTCACCGGGGACACTTTGGCCGCGCGGGAGGCCCCGATTCTGCTTGCGCCCATTGAATTCCCCGCCCCGGTGATGGACCTGGCGGTGGCCCCGGCGCGCCGTACCGACGCCGACCGCCTCAGCCGCGCCCTCGCCGACCTCGCCGCCGAAGACCCCACGTTCATCGTCCGTACCAACTCAGAAACCGGTGAGGTGGTGGTGTCCGGCATGGGCGAACTGCACCTGGAGATCATCGTGGATCGCCTACGCCGGGAGTTCGGCGTGGAAGTGGTCACCGGTCAGCCCCAGGTGGCCTACCGGGAAACGGTGGTGGGGTCCGTGGAGCACGAGGGCAAGCTGGTGAAGCAAACGGGCGGACACGGCCAGTACGCCCACGTGGTGCTGCGGGTGGAGCCCAACACCCCCGGGGCGGGGTTCGAGTTCGAAAGCCAAGTGGTAAGCGGCCGGGTACCCAAGGAATACATCCCCGCGGTGGAGCGGGGCGTGGTGGAGGCCATGGCCGAGGGCCCGTATGCCAAGTACCCCATGGTGGACGTGCGGGTCACCCTGCTCGATGGCTCGTACCACGAGGTGGACTCCTCGGAGCAGGCGTTCCGCACCTGCGCGGCCCACACCTTCCGCGAGGCCTGCCGCAAGGCAGGGATGCGGCTTCTGGAGCCGGTGATGGACGTGGAGGTCACCGTCCCCGAGGAGGCCCTGGGGGCGGTGATGGGCAGCTTGGCCAGCCGCCGCGGCCGCATCGCCGGCCTGGAAACCAAGGGCAAGCTGCAGGTCATCCACGCGGAAGTGCCCCTGGCCGAGATGTTTGGCTACGCCAGCGAGCTGCGGTCATTGACCAGCGGCCGGGGGGAGTTCACCATGACCTTTGCCCGCTACGAGGCCCTGCCCGAAGCGTTGGCCGAAGAGGTCGTGGCGGCCCGGCTGTCCGCAACCCGGTGAAGGGGTACGATAGCCCCGATGGACCTGTGGAAAGTCGTTCTTGTCGGGGCGGCCCTTTTGGGGCTGGTGGTGCTGTTCCTGGTGGCCACCGGGCCCGGTGATTTGCCCACCCCGCCCGACGGCCGGCTCCTTGACGAGGGCACGTTCGTCCTGGAGCAGGGTGGCGTCCGGCTGGGGGAAGAAAAGTTCGCCGTGTGGGTCTTGCCTAACGGTTTCCGCATTGACAGCACAGCGACTCTCGGCAGGGAGGAGCGGCGCAGCTGGGCGGTTGTAGGCGCGGACTGGACCCTGCACCGCTACGAGGCTGTGCGCATGGCGCCGCGGGTGTGGGAGACCATAAGCGCCCGGGCGGAAGAAGGGCAAGTCGTCGTGGAAACCAAGGCCGGACTGAGCCGACAGACGAAGCGGCTTCCCGAGGTGCCTCCTGTGGTCGTGGTGCACCACCCAGCGGTGGGGCTGTGGTACACGGCCCTGCGCCTGTTGGTTCAGGGGGGCGGGACATTTTCCGCCCTCGTGCTCGGAGAAAGCCGGATAGCGCCCGCGGAAGGGGCCGCGCCCCAGGCGGTGGGCCTGCGCATCCCCGGCCGCATCCTGCCTGTCGAGCGCTACCGCGTACGCCTGGGGGATGAAGAAGTGGTCCTTTACGGCCAAGGGGAGTTGCTGATCGGGATCGAAATCCCAGCGAAAGACTTCCTGGCCTACATGGTGGAGATCCTCCCCACCGGGCTGGAAGAGGTGGAACTTTAAGCCTCGCCCAACCCGGGCAAGCGAAGCCGCCTGCCTTGGAGGGGGCAAAAGAGAAGCGCCCCTTTTTTGGGCGCAGCTTTTATATACCGAAATCCGGCCCCCCTGTCAAGGGGGGGCCAGGGCTTGTCTTGTAATCTTCGTTCCCGATGCGATAGAAAGCCGCTTCTCCCTCCCCTGGCGGGAGGGAGTTGGTGGGAGGGGGAGGGAATTTGGGAAACAGACCCAGGGGGCCGACCTTGCCTCCACCCCGCCGGGCAGCCCTTGAAAGGTTGCGCGGAGCTTTGCGTTGGGCAGCGCCTTTTGCCGCCGGCCTACCCCTTAGGGGAAGCCCGTCGGAGGGTCCGCGGGGTGAGAAGGATGGCCCCCCAAAGGCGTCTTCAGCCGATCCCACGGCACTTCGCTCCGGGTGCCGTCCGACCACGCCACCGTCGCGGTTCGCCGGAAGAAGTGGTAGGTTACGATTTCTCCTGTGCGACCGTCGATCGTGACCTCTTCGCCGGGCTCGGGGAGCCCCTCCAACGCCTCGCGGTACTGTTCATGCTCGTAAGCCAGGCAGCACTTCAGCCGGCCACAAGCCCCGGTCAGCCGCTCCGGGCTCAGCATCAACTGCTGCACAAAGGCCAGCTCCAGGGGCACCGGCCGCAGCTTGTGCAAAAACGTGCGACAACACAGCGGGCAACCACAAGGGCCCACCGTGCCGAGCAGCTTGGCCGCATCCCGCGGACCAAGTTGCCGCAGCTCCAACCGCAGCTTGAACGCGCCGGTGAGATCGCGCAGCAGCTCGCGGAAGTCCACCCGCTCGGGGGCGACAAAAAACAGCCGCAACAACGTGCGATCCAGGTCCAGTTCTGCACCGAGGAACTTCATGGGCAGCCCCAGCTCTTTGGCCCGGGCCGCTGCTTGAGCGCGCAGCTGTTGGGACTCGGCCGCGCGGACGCCGTGCAGTTCCATATCCGCCGCGGTGGCCCGCCGGACGAGACGGGCTTGGCGCTCACTCCCGTCCAGCAGCGGCGATTTGAGGACCCGCACCAACCAGCGCGTCCGGCCTTCTTCTTCGACCCATAGCTCGCCCGGGTTGCCCACGCGGGAGGACCAGGCGGCGAGGCCCACCTCGGCCAACGGGCCTTCCCGCCGCACCAAAGCGCTTAAGGTCTCTTGGGCCATAGGACCACCGCCTCGGCCAACAGCCGCACGTTGGCGTTGTCTTCCAGTTCACCGCGGGCCAGGGAGGCCTTGCGGGCCCAGCTCCACCGACGAGCCTCCCCTAGGGAAGGCACGCCTTCCTCCAGGAGAAAGCGGGCCAGTTCAGCGCAGAAAGCGCCAACGGCTTCGGCCCCACCGTGGGCCAGCCCCTCGGCCACAGCGAGGGCCTCGTCGGCCCCAGCGTCCGGCAACTTCCGGGCCAGCGTCCACGCCAAAGCTCGACGTCGCAGCGGGTCGTGCACATAGGCCCTCCAGCGGGAAGCCAACTCCACAAGGCCGAGTCCCTGCGCCTCTTTTTGGGCTTCTTCCCACTCCACCAGCGGCTGGCGCCGTAAACCCAGGAACGCCTCCCATGCTTCGGGGTTGTCCCCTACAAGCCAGCTCACAAAGGCCATTTCCTCTGGGCTGTACCCTTGCCGGGCCAGCTCCGCCGCCCAGGCCTCGGCGGTGGATGCCACCCGCACGACCACACACCGGGAGCGCACCGTGGGAAGCACCCGATCCAGGGCCTGGGCGAAGAGCACCAGCGCCAGGTGCGGCGGCGTGTCCTCCAAGACCTTCAACAGGGCGTTGGCCGCCTCATGGGACACCCGCTCAGCCGGGCCGATCACCGCAACTTTGTGCGCCGCCTGAAGCGGACCGTAGCGCGCCCAGGCCAAAACCTCCCGCACGCGGTCGATCCCCAGCTCCCCCCGCTCGGGCACAAGCACCTTGAGGTCGGGGTGAACGAGGCTTGGTGTGCCCACAATCCTTTGCGCGTGCTGGAGGGCCACCTGCTGCGCGCCCTCGCCCACAAACAACTTGGGGGTCATACACCCAAGTAGCGTAAGGGACGCCCCATGCCAGCACAAGGGCTTATGCGCCGCGCACCATACCTTGGGCTCGAAACCACGCCACCGCCTGGGCCAAGGCCTCCCGGGCCGGCGTCTGCGGGAAACCCAACTCCCGCACGGCCTTGGCTGGACTGAAAAACATGCGGTGCCGGGCCATGCGCACCGTCTCAGGGGTCATCCTGGGCGTGGTGCCGGTCAGGCGGCAGAAGCCCGCGTTGAGGTACGAAAGGGCGAGCACGGGGGTGTAGGGCAGTCGCAGCCTAGGCGCCGGAAGCCCGGAAATTTCGGACAAAAGCCCCAGAAGCTCCCGAAACGTCAAATTTTCCCCGCCCAGGATGTACAGTTCCCCCGGCCTCCCCTTTTCCAGGGCCCGCACGTGGCCCAGGCCCACGTCGGCCGCGGAAACCACGTTCAGACCGGTGTCCAAGTACGCCGGCATCCGGCGGTTGAGGAAGTCCACGATGACCTGGCCGGTGGGTGTGGGCTTGATGTCCAAGGGGCCCACGGGGAAGGTCGGGTTGACGACAACCACGGGCAGGCCCTTTTGGGCGTACGCCAGCGCCACCTGCTGGGCCAAGTACTTGCTGCGCTTGTAATCCCCCAGGATGTGCTGGTAATCCACGGGCGTGGTTTCGTCGGCAGGCGTACCGTCGGTTTTCAGGCCCAGCGCAGCCACGGAACTGGTGTACACCACCCGTTCCACCCGCGCTTCCCACGCTGCCTGGAGCACGTGGCGCGTGCCGTCCACGTTCACTTGGTAGATGAGGTGGCGCGGCCGCGGCCAAAAGGAATACAACGCCGCCACGTGGAACACCACGGCGCAGCCTTCCACAGCCCGCCGCACGGACGAAAAGTCCGTCACGTCGCCCTGAACCACCTCCACGGGGAGCTGATGGAGGTTGCGGAGGTCCGCGTGGGGACGGACCAAGGCCCGCACTTGGAACCCATGTTCCAAGAGCGCGCGAACCACATGGGCGCCCAGGAAGCCCGTGGCCCCGGTGACCAAAGCCTTCATCGCTGGGCTCTTACCTCCTTCGCTTGCCCCCGGCCATCGGGGAACTGGGGGCTTGCAGCCTTCCGGGGCCAAAGCTACCTTGCCCCCATGCCCGCCGACCGGCTGCAAGAGATGCGGGCCATCGTGGAGCGCACGTTTTTGGTGCGCCGGATCACGTTGGGAATTTTCTGCCTCGTGGCGGTGGTGGTCACGGGTTTCCCCGGTTTCCGCTTCAACCCCTTGTTTTCGGTGCCGTTTGCCTGGCTTTTGCTCACCGTGCCGTTTCTATGGCTTCTCCGGCGCCAGCGCACCCTGCGCGCTTTGCAAAACGTCTACGCCGCCTTCTTCGGCGTGGAAATCGTGCTCGTCACGTTCCTTGTCCACCGGTTGGGGGGGCTGGAGTGGATTGGGGTGGTGTTTTACTTGTTCACGGTCATCTACGCCAACTTTTTCTTGCCCAAGGCGGCCGGGTACGTGGTGACCGCGCTGGCGGTGGGGGGTTACGCCCTGATGGGCCTGCTGGAGTACTTCGGTGTGCTGCCCCATGTGCCGGCCTTGGGGGCCGCGGAACCACACCGCAATTGGGTGTACGTGGCGGCGACGCTGCTGGTGGCGGTGGGGGTTTATGCCGTGTTGGCCTTCACCGTACGGGCGTTTGCCGGCATCTACGAGCGGCAACGCAAGGAGCTGGAGTGGAGGGAGCGGGCGCTGGCCCGGCTTTCGGTCAAGTTGCTCTCCGCCCAGGAAGAAGAGCGGCGGCGGATCGCCCGCAAGCTTCACGACGAGCTGGGGCAGCTTTTGGCCGCCGCGCGGTGGGCCCTCGCCGCCGGCCAAAAGGAAGAGACAGAAAGGCTTGTGGCGGTGGCCATGGAAGGGGTGCGCACCCTGGCCCGCGAGCTGCGTCCCCCCCTGCTCGACGAAATGGGGCTCGTGCCGGCTCTGCGCCACCTGGCCGAGCGTTTCACCGCCTCCACAGGGATCGCCGTGCAAGTCGAGGCCGCGGAATACAAGCTCCCCGAGGAAGTGGCCACGGTGGCCTTCCGCGTAGTGCAAGAAGCGTTGGAGAACGCGCGCAAACATGCCCAGGCCACCCACGTGAGGGTTTCACTGGAGTTGAAGGGGCCCAACCTTGTGGGCGTGGTCGAAGATAACGGACAAGGGTTTGACCCCGAGCGCACCGCCGACGGCCTGGGCCTTTCAGGCATGCGGGAATGGGCTAGCTTGCTGGGAGGCGAACTCACCGTGGCTTCCGCCCCCGGCCGCGGCACCACGGTGACCTTTGCCCTCCCCCTGCCCTCCGTGTCCCGTCCCTCCGGGCGTTCAACGGCCTGAGGCCTCATCTAAAACTTCTTGGAACAGAACCCAGCAGGGGCGGCCGGGCCCACGGTGAAAGTACAGGTCGAACACTCGCCCGCTGTCCGTCTTGACCCGGTACCAGTCGCGGTGACGCCTGCGCCACCACGCCCGACGAAAATCCAACTCCCTACGCACGCTCAGGATCTCCACCACGCGGTACTCCTGGCCCTGCCAGACAAAAGCTGAGGGGGGACCGGGCTTTTGGGCAAAACGCACCTCTACCTCCTGGGCGATGAGCTGCACACGCACCACAACAAGAAGTGTACAAACCTGGCCAGCACGGCGCCGATCCACAAACCTTCCCCAAGCTAGAATCCAGAGGGCGATGAAGGCCAAAGAAGAGGAGCTGCGGGTGCTGGTGGTGGATGACCACCCTGTGGTGCGGGCCGGCCTGCGCCGGTTGCTGGAAGCCGAGGGGTACTCCGTGGTGGGCGAGGCGGGAAGCGGCGAAGAAGGTTTAAGGCTCGCCCAAGAACTCCAACCCAATCTCGTCGTGTGGGACCTGGCTATGCCCCAGGGAGGACTGGGTCCGGTCCGCGAACTCAAGGAGAGGGCTCCGCAGGCCAAAGTGCTCGTGGTGACGGTTCTGGACGTCCGTGAGGTGATGGAAGAAGCCCGCCGGGCGGGTGTGGATGGTGTCCTCAGCAAAGGAGCCTCGTGCGCGGAGTTGGCGCAAGCCCTCCGGGTCCTCCGACAGGGCCGCTGTTTCTTCCTTGACTCTCCCCAGCTATCCCCCCGGGAACAAGAAATCCTGCAGCTGATCGCCGCAGGCTTGGGGAACAAAGAGGTGGCCGAACGGCTGCAGATCTCGGTGAAAACGGTGGAAGCCCACCTGGAGAACCTCAAGGGCAAGCTGGGGTTGAAGAGCACGGCCGAACTGCGGGCCTGGGCTCTGCGCCGCCCAGGTTCACATGTTTAGAATCGCCCAAGGTGGCCCCGATGAAGAAAAGCACGTCCTTTTTCGATGTGCCTCCAACAGGGGTGACGCCCCCGGTGAGGAAAATATCTCCACGCCCCCGATCCCACCAAGGTAGAAGGGGACGTTAAAACCGAGCTCGCTGCGTTTCGCGAGGTGCGCAACACCGTTGGATCGAGGAAGTTCTTGGCCCTTCCAGCAGAGGAAGCTGAGGGGCAGGGGCCAAGCCACCCCACAGGATGAAGCCGTCCACGACCCGCAGCGGATAGCCTTGGCGAGCTGGGGGCCCCACAGCGCTCCACGCTGAACGCGCCTTGCAACCATGCATGTGGCGGCGGTCTTCTGCGATTCCCGGATGCCCCCTGGTCCGCGACGCTGGATACCATTTCTGTCCAGACATGGGCATTCGCGTGGTCATCGCCGACGATCACCCCGTGGTGCGGGAGGGCATGAAATCCCTCCTCTCCGCGGCGGGGCTGAGCGTGGTGGCCGAAGCGGAAGACGGCCGAACAGCTTTGGGACTGGTGCGCGAGCTTCGGCCGGATGTGCTGCTTACGGACATCGCCCTGCCAGGGCTCTCAGGACTGGAGCTGTGCCGACAGGTACGACGCAGATTCCCCCAGGTGCGGGTGGTCCTGATCTCCATGTTCGACGACCCCGCTTGGAAAGCCGAAGCCGCCCATGCCGGGGCGTCCGCCTACGTGCTGAAAGGCGAGGAGCCTCAACACCTGGTGGAGACTGTAAGACGGGCCGCGGAAGGTGAAGCCCTTCTTCCTCAACTGGACGGGCCACGGCTTCCCTTGACACCACGGGAGCGGGAGGTCGTCCAGCTCATCGTGGAGGGGAAAAAACCGGGGGAGATCGCCCAAATTCTGTCCCGGTCCCTCACCACGGTGCGGGCGCACAAGGCCTCGGCCATGCACAAGCTGGGGGCCCACTCCACGGCCGACCTCATCCAAAAAGCGCTAGCCCTGGGCTTGGTCCGCGTTCCTTCCGCCAAGGAGGTCGTGGTTGGAGAGGATTGATCGGTACCGCCAAGCCATCGCGCAAGCTTTGACGGAGGCCGCGTCCCGCGAAGGTCCGCTGGCTGTACTCCTTCGTTACCCCTTGGGGTTGAGCGAGCCGGACGGGACGCCGGGTCCTGGCGTGGGGGGCAAGCTGCTGCGGCCCTCGCTTTGTTTGCTTGCTTGCGAAGCACTGGGAGGAAGTGTGGAAGCGGCTCTGCCGCTGGCGACCAGCGTGGAGCTCGTCCACGTGTTTTCCCTTGTGCACGACGACATCCAAGATGGGGACGAGTACCGACGAGGGCGGCGCTCGGCGTGGGCTGTGTTCGGGGTGGGCCCCGCCCTCAACGCTGGCGATGGCCTCCTCACCCTGGCCGTCAAGACCGCGGCCCGGGCCCCACTCCCCCCTCCCCTCGTGGTTCAGGCCATCGAATGCTTGGCCGAGGCCACCCTACGCATGATCGAGGGCCAAACTTTGGACCTGGCCATGGAAGGCAAGCGGGTGGGGACCAAGGAGTGGACGGAGATGGCCCTCCGCAAGACCGGAGCGCTATTCGGTGGCGCCCTGGAGCTTGGGGCCCTCGCGGCCGGCCGGCCCGAATGGGGGGAAGCCCACCGCAAACTGGGGGAAGAGCTGGGCCTGGCGTTTCAAATCCAAGACGACGCGCTGGCCCTGTGGGGCGACGAACAAAGGCTGGGCAAGCCCGTGGGCAACGACCTCGCCCGCGGCAAGCGCTCCTTCCCCATCGCCTGGGCCCTGGAACGCGACCCCACAGCCGTTGCGGTGTTGCAAAGCGGCGACCTGGCCGCCGCCCGCGCAACGCTGACGGCCCTTGGAGCGTACCACGCGAGCCAACAAGCCGCTCTTAACCAATGGAACAAAGTGGAAGCCATGGTGCGCGCCTTGCCTTGGGCCCCTTGGGCCCAGGCCGAGTTCACCGCCCTCCTGTCCGCGGTGAAAGAACGGGAGGCTTAGATGGGACGGCCCTGGCGCATGTCGTACGAACTGGCGCGGTACCTCCTGCCCCGGCGGAAGTGGCCGGAAAACGGGAAATTGTTCCCCATCGTGCTCATGCTGGAACCCCTCGAAGCCTGCAACCTCCGCTGCTCCGGCTGCGGCCGTATCCGCGAGTATGCCGACCACTCGGCGGCCCGCCTCTCTGTGGACCAAGCCCTGGACATCGCGGAGCAGGCAGGGGCCCCGGTGGTCTCCCTCTCCGGCGGCGAACCCTTGGTCCATCCGGACATCGCGCGCATCGTGGAAGGGTTGATCGCCCAGAGGCGCTGGATCTTCCTCTGCACCAATGGCCTCCTTCTTCCCAAACGCCTGGCGGAATTCAAACCCCACAAGCGGCTGTGCTTTGTGGTTCACCTGGACGGCACGGCCAAGGTGCACGACGCGATCACAGGCCGGCCCGGCACCTACGCCCAAGCTTTGGACGCCATCCGCCAGGCCCGAAGGCGTGGCTTCCGCGTGTGCACCAACACCACGGTGTTCCATGGCTCGGACGTCCAAGACCTGCGGACGCTCTTTGACGCGCTCAGGGCGCTGGGCGTGGAGGGCCTGATGCTTTCCCCTGGCTATGCCTATGAGGCCGTACCCGAGCGGGAGCTTTTCTTGCAGCGGGAGGAAGCGGTCAAGGTTTTTCAGGCCCTCCTCAACGGGCGGCGCTATCCGTTTTACGACAACCCCCTGTTCCTGGACTTCTTGCGCGGCCGGCGCACCTACCCCTGTGCGGCCTGGGCGGTTCCCACGTATACGGTGTTGGGTTGGCGCAAACCGTGTTACCTCATCGCCGACCGCCACACGCCCAATCTGCAAGAAATCCTGGATCCCGAGCTGTGGACGCGGTACGGCCCAGGCAGGGACCCCCGCTGCGCAGGGTGCATGCTCCACGCCGGGTTTGAGCCGGCCAGCGTGCTCGACCTCCTCAACCACCCATGGCGGCTGGTGCTCCGCTGATCGTGGCCGCCCTGCGCACGGAACTTGTGTTCGTGCCGGGTCCGAAGCGGGTGTTGGGTGTGGGGCCCCGGGCCCCAGGCTCCCTGCGGAGGACCCTGGATCGCGAAAGGCCCCAAGCCGTGGTCCTCGTGGGCTATTGCGCGGGGTTGCAGGGCGCTTTACCCCCCAAAAGCCTCATCTTGGCCGACCGGGTCCTCGGCCGCAGGGGCGTAGTCCGCATCGGCGCTGGCCACCTGGCCCAAGCGCGCAAGCTCCTGCCCCAGGCCCACGTAGGCCCCCTGGTTCAAGTGGACCGCATCCTCCTCGCACAAGAAAAGGCCCGCATGGGGTTGGAAGCGTTGGGGGCGGATATGGAGAGCTTTGGGGTGGCCCAAGAGCTCTTTCAACGGGGGATCCCTTTTCTAATCGCCCGGGTTGTGCTCGACGCTTTGTGGGAAGAGCTGCCGAGGGGCCGGCGCCAGCTGGGCTGGGCGGGGCGGGCGTTGGGCTGTTCGTGGATCTTGGGCCGCGCTGCCCCCTTGCTGGTCCAGGCGTTAGCGGATAACAACTGAACTGAAGATGAGTGAACGGCATCGCGCGCGGACACGAGTGGTGCGGGTGGGCGATGTCCCCATCGGCGGAGGCCACCCCATCGTGGTTCAGTCGATGACCAACACCCCCACCTCCGAGATCCGGGCCACGGTGGAACAAATCCGGGCCTTGGCCCGGGTGGGCTGCGAGGTTGTGCGGGTGGCCGTGCCCGACCGGGACTCCGCCCTCGCCATCCGGGAGATCAAAAGGGAAATAAGTCTTCCCATCGTGGCCGACATCCACTACGACCATCGCTTGGCCCTCATGGCCCTTGAAGCGGGGGCGGACAAGCTCCGCCTCAACCCCGGCAACCTCCGGGACCCGGAGAAGATTCGGGTTGTGGCCCGAGCGGCCCAGGAGCGGGGCGTGCCCATCCGCGTGGGCGTCAATGCCGGCTCCCTCGACGCCCGGTTCCTGGAGGGCCCCAACGCCCCCATCACCCCGGAAGCCATGGTCAACGCCGCCCTTTGGGAGATCGAGCTTTTGGAAAAGGAGGGCTTCCACGACATCGTGGTCTCCCTCAAGGCCCACGACGTGGCGCTCACGGTGGAGGCCAACCGGCTTTTGGCCCAGCAAGGGGATTGGCCCATTCACCTGGGGATTACCGAGCCGGGCCCGGGGGTGCCGGGAATCGTGGCTACGTCGGTAGGGATCGGCATCCTCCTCCACGAAGGGATTGGGGACACCCTCCGCGTCTCCCTGCCCGGGGACCCGGTACGGGAAGTGGAGGTGGCGTGGGAGATCCTGCGGGCCTTGGGGCTGCGCAAGCGGGGCCCGAGCTATGTGGTCTGCCCCACCTGCGGACGGACCGGGATCGATATCCCTGGAATTGCCGAAGCCGTGCGCCAGGCCCTCGCCAACGTGGTGCAACCCACCTCCATCGCCATCATGGGCTGCCCCGTCAACGGGATCGGCGAGGCCCAGCGGGCCGACTTCGCCATCCTCGGCGGCAAAGGGTTCGGCACCATCTATGCCCATGGGAAGGTGGTTTATCCCAAGGTGCCCGAAGAGCGCCTGGTGGACGAGTTCGTTCGCCTAGTGCTCCAGGAGGTCAGCCATGAGCAAGGACGTCATGCGTGACGCGTCCGCCTTCCCCGATCACTCATCACCGATCACCGATCACTGCATCCGTTCCGCGTCGCCCGTCACGAACTTGGACCAAGCCATTGAGAAGGCCACGGAGTGGTTGTTGGCCCACCAGGCGCCGGCGGGCTACTGGTGGGGGGAGCTGGAATCCAACGTCACGATCACGGCCGAGCAGCTGTTCCTCACCCACATCCTGGGCCTTGGTTCCCAAGGGCTTTGGGAGGCCATGGCCCGCGAGATCCTCGCTGAGCAGCGCAAGGAGGGCTTTTGGGCCAACTGGTACGGTGGGCCGGGCGACCTTTCCACCACCATCGAGGCCTACATGGCGTTGAAGATGGCCGGTGTGGACCCGGAAAGCCCGGAAATGAAAAAGGCCCAAGTGTGGATCGTCCGCCAAGGTGGGGTGGAGAAGGCCCGCGTCTTTACCAAGATCTGGTTGGCGTTGATGGGGGAGTGGCCGTGGGATGCCACGCCCATGCTTCCCCCCGAACTCGTCCTCCTTCCCGACCGTTTCCCGGTCAGCCTGTATTCCTTCGCCTCCTGGGCCCGTGGGACGATCCTCCCCTTGGCCATCGTACGGGTTTTGAAGCCCGTGTACCCCTTGCCCCAACGGGCGCGGATTGACGAGCTGTTCCCCCGCGGGCGGGAACGAGCCGATTTACGCTTGCCCCGAAAGCCGGGCTTTGGGGGCGCCTTCTTTTACGGGTTTGATCGAGTCCTGCGCCTCTATGAGCGCAGGCCCATCCGGGCCCTGCGGAGAAGCGCCCTCCAAGAAGCCGAAGCGTGGATCTTGGAAAGGCAGGAGGCCGACGGCTGCTGGGGGGGAATTCAGCCCCCGTGGGTCTACTCCCTCATCGCCTTGTACGCCCTGGGCTACGGGGTGGATTCCCCGCCGATCCAGCGGGGGCTGGAGGGCTTTGCCCGCTACTCCATCACCCCGGAGACCCTGGCCCGCTACCCCTTCTTGGTCACCGACAAGCCTGCGCGGGGGTTCCGCCTTCAGTCGTGCATTTCCCCCGTTTGGGACACCGGCTTGGCTTTGCTGGCCCTTCAGGACGCCGGCCTTCCCCCGCACCATCCGGCGCTCCTCAAAGCGGGGATGTGGCTTTTAAGCGAGCAAATCTTCACCGGGGGCGATTGGCAAGTGCGATGCCGGGCCCGCCCGGGCGGCTGGGCCTTCGAGTTCGACAACGACGTCTACCCAGATACCGATGACACCGCCGTGGTGTTGATGGCGATTTTGGGCATCGATCTTCCCGAACGGGCCAAGAAATTAGCCATAGAGCGGGGCCTGGAGTGGCTGCTGGGGATGCAGTCCAGAAACGGAGGTTGGGGGGCGTTCGACCGCAACAACACCAAGGCCTCCCTTCGCCAAATTCCGTTTGCCGACTTCGGCGAACTGTTGGACCCGCCTTCGGCCGATGTGACCGGGCACGTGGTGGAGTTCCTGGGGAGGATGGGCTGCCGGCCAGGATTTAAGCCTTTGGACCGCGCCGTGCATTACCTCTGGGGGGAGCAAGAGGAGGAAGGCCCGTGGTATGGCCGCTGGGGCGTGAACTACCTTTACGGAACAGGGTGCGTGGTGCCCGCCCTGACGGCCTGCGGCGTTCCCCCTAAGGATCCTCGGATCCAAAGGGCCGTGGCCTGGCTGAAATCCCGTCAAAACCCCGATGGTGGATGGGGCGAAGACGTGCTTTCCTATCACCGGAAGGACCTATGGGGGAAAGGATCCAGCACCGCTTCGCAGACGGCGTGGGCTTTGCTGGGGCTGTTGGCTGCCGGCGAAGCCCACTCCGAGGCCGTCCGCCAGGGCATCGCCTACCTCGTGCAAGCCCAGCGCCCGGACGGAACATGGGACGAGCCCTTCTTCACCGGCACAGGCTTCCCCACCGACTTCATGATCCGTTACCACCTTTACCGCCACGTGTTCCCCCTCATGGCTTTGGGCCGCTATCGCCGTGCCCTCCACGGGGGAAGGAAATGAGCAACCTTCGGGTCGAACTGGCCACCGTTTATGGCTTCTGCCCCGGGGTGCGGCGGGCCGTGGATATGGTGGAAAACCACCTCAAGACCCAGGGCCCTCTGGCTACCTTGGGCGCCATCGTCCACAACGCCCAGGTGGTGGAGAAGCTGAAGGAAAGTGGGGCCAAAGTGGTCCACCGCCTCGATGAAGTTCATGAAGGGGCGGTGGCCATCACCGCCCATGGCGCCGGGCCCGGGGTCTACGAAGCCATCGCCCAACGCGGGCTTACCTTGGTGGACACCACTTGCCCCATCGTCAAACGGGCCCAAGAGGCCGCGCGCCAGCTGAGCGAAAAAGGCTTTTTTGTGCTCATCTACGGGGAGGAAAGCCACCCCGAGGTCCAGGGGCTTCTGGCTTGGACCCGCGGGAAGGGCCGCGCGGCGCTAAAGCCCGAAGAGATCGGGGAAATCCCATCAAGCCATCTCGGCCTCATTTCCCAAACCACCAAGGAGCGGGAGAACTTTTGGGCCTTTGCCAGCGCGGTCCTGTCCCGGTTCGGAGCCTGCCTGCGCGAGGCCCGGGTCTTGGACACCATCTGCCCGGAAACCGGCCGCCGTTATCGCGCGGTGCAGGAACTGGCCCAAAGGGTGCAAGCCCTCGTGGTCGTGGGATCGCGCAACTCCGCCAATACCCGCAGGTTGGCCGAAGTCGCCCGGGCCACAGGCCTGCCCACGTATCACATCGAGACGGCGGAAGAAATAGACCCCGCTTGGTTTGCGCAGGTGCGGGCGGTCGGGGTTACCGCCGGGGCGTCCACGCCCAACGACGCCGTGCAAGCTGTGGTCGAACGCCTGCAAACCCTAGGAGGTGCGCGATGAACCCCACAGGAACTTCCACGCCCAAAACCCTCTGTTACCGCGCCAAGTTCCAGGTGAGGACGGAGCGCGCCCCCCAGTTCGTCGACATCACCGATCAAATCCAAAAGGTCGTTCGCGAAAGCGGTGTTTGGGAAGGCGTGGCTGTGGTGTTTTGCCGTCATACCACGGCGGCCGTGCGCATCAACGAAAACGAGCCGCTCCTCATCGCGGACATGGAGGAGTTTTTGAAGCGCATTGCCCCCCGCGAGCTCTACTACCGCCACAACGACTTCGACATCCGCGTCCATAACATGACGCCCGAGGAGTCGCCCAACGGCCATGCCCATTGCCAACACCTGCTCTTGGGCGCCAGTGAGGCCATCCCGATCGAGGAAGGCAAGCTGTGCTTGGGCCGCTGGCAACGGGTGTTTTTGGTGGAGCTGGACCGACCCCGGGAGCGGGAGGTGCGGGTCCAAATCTTCGGCCATGGATGACCTCAACCGGTGGCAGCGCATTCCTGCCCAGGAACGGATTCTCCTTTTGCCCCACTGCCTGCGGCCTAGCTCAGGCTGTCCAGGCCAGATGACGCGCATGGGCTTGATTTGCCCGACTGCATGCGCGCTTCCTTGCCCTATCGGCCAACTGCGTCAAGAGGCTGAGCGGCTGGGGTACAAAGGGACTTATGTGGCCCCGGGCGGAGCGCTGGCGTTGCGCCTGGTGCGAGAAACAAAGCCCCAGGGCATCTTGGCCATCGCCTGCCTCAAGGAGCTGCGCGAAGGACAACACGCCGTGGAACAATTGGAAGGGAAGCCGCTGGCTGTGGTCACCCTCCCTTTGAGCCGCGACGGATGTGTGGACACCGAGGTGGACGTGCAAAAAGCCCTGGAGCTCCTGCGTCTGGGGCTCTGCGCTGAGCTTGCTTCGGCCAAAGGGCTAGCCCCTGCCGAACGTTGAAGGCGCGGGCTCCTGGGGACCGATCCTCACGGACAGCGCACCAATGCCCTCGATCTCCACCGTCACTTCATCGCCGGGATGAAGTTCGCCCACCCCCTCAGGGGTTCCGGTGAGGACCACATCGCCCCGCTCGAGGGTCATGAAGCCGCTGATATACGACAGCAGTTGGGGAACCGGAAACACCATGGCCGAAGTGCGGGCATCCTGGCGCACCTGGCCATTGACCAGCGTGCGCAGGCGCAGATCACGGGGATCGAGTCCAGTTTCGACCCATGGGCCCAACGGGCAAAAGCCATCGGCCGATTTAGCGCGAACCCATTGGAGATCGGTTTTCTGAACATCCCGGGCCGTGAGGTCCACGGCGCAGGTGTAGCCCAATACGTAATCCAAGGCTTGGGACACGGGCACGTTGCGCATGCGGCGGCCGATGACCACCGCCAACTCGCCCTCAAAGTGCAGTTGGCGGGTGAACCAAGGGTAGGGGATGGTGGCCTCGGGGGCGGTTAAAGCGTTGGGCGCTTTGAGGAAAAGGCCGGGCTCGCGCGGCACTTCCTCGTTCATCTCCCGAGCGTGGGCCAAGTAATTGCGGCCTACACAGACAATCTTGGTGGGCTGGGCCGGAGGCCGAAGCTGGGCCTGGTTGAACGGAAAAGTACGTCCCAACAAAGGTCCCCCCGGCCCACGGGTTACAAGCACCCGCTCCCCTTCCACAACGCCCCATCCATGGCGAAAACGGACGATTTTCATGCCCCTCCCTTAGCGGACGATGCGCAGTCCTGCACCGGCCAGCAATCGATCGCACTCTTCTTTGGTGGCCCACACGAAGTCCCCTGGATTGGTTTGCTTCAGCGTAGAAAGGGCCACCCCGTAGCGCAGGCCCGCTTCCACCCCTTGGGTGAGGTACCCGTAGAGGAATCCACCGGCAAACGCGTCCCCCGCTCCTACCCGGTCCACAATCTCGATGTCGAACAAAGGCCCGCGCAAGATCTCGCCGTGGGTATAAGCGAGGGCTGTCCACGTGTTGCGCCAAACTGAGGGTGTTTCGCGGATTGTGATCAAAACGACCTTGAGGTTAGAGAAGGTGTGATGCAAAGCTTCAGCCACGTTCTCGAACGAAGCCTCTTTAACGCCGAACACCCGCTCGGCGTCCTCTTCAGTTGTGATCAAAATATCTGCTTGACTGACGAGCTCGCCCATCACGGTGCGGGCTTGTTGTGGAGTCCACAGTCTGGCCCGGTAGTTGAGGTCAATGGAGACGAGAAGCCCCATTTCCTTGGCCTTATGGACCGCCTCTTGAGTCGCTTGGGTCGCTGTGGAGGACAATGCAGGAGTAATTCCTGTGGTATGAAACGCTCGACTTGTTCGAAAAACCTTCTCCCAATCCACCTCCCCTGGGCGGATACGCGCCATGGCCGAGTGCTGGCGGTCGTAGAGAACCGAGCTGGCACGGGGACTAGCCCCGAACTCCACGAAGTACAGCCCCATCCGATCTTCATCGGTCCACAGGATATGCGAGGTGTCCACCCCGTGTTCGCGCGCTTTGTTGGCCACCATGCGTCCGAGGGGGTTACGCGGGAGCCGTGTGACGTAAGAGGTGGAAAGCCCCAGCCGCTGAGCGGCCACAGCCACGTTGAGCTCGGCTCCTCCTACCTGTACCTCCAAGGTTTGTGCCTGCTCCAAACGCTGGAAGTGGGGTGGAGAAAGGCGGATCATCGTTTCTCCAAACGTCACGAGGTCAACGCCCATGGGTATGCACCTCCGTACGGGCCTTGTTCACGGCTTCTACGAGCTGCCGGGCTTTGGCGGTAAGAACGTCCAACCGCCCTTCTTGAACAGCCTTTGGGTCCACAAGCCAGGAACCCACACAGACCGCCACGGCTCCCGCCCGAATGAAATCGGGCGCGTTGTCGGCGGTAATCCCCCCCGTGGGCACTAGGGGGATTTGCGGCAAGGGTCCGTGGAGCTCCTGAAGGTACTTGGGCCCCAACACGCTGGCGGGAAACACCTTCACCATATCGGCTCCGGCCTCCCAGGCGGTGAGGATCTCCGTGGGGGTCATGGCGCCGATGATGGCGGGGACGCCGTATCGATGGGCCACCTCCAAAACGTCCAGTTTTACTGTGGGGGTTACGAGGAACTGGGCACCGGCGAGGACTGCCTGCCGCGCTGTCGGTGCATCCAGCACAGTTCCCGCCCCCATCAACACTTGCGGGAACTCTTCGCGTGCTTTCTCGATGGCCTGCAGAGCTCCGGGCGTGGTCATCGTGATCTCTAAGCAGCCGAGCCCCCCGGCCCACAGCGCCTTAGAAATGGCAATTAGGTCCTGAACAGAAGAAACACGGATGATCCCTAACGCTCCGCACTGTGTTAGCTGCTGCAATAGATGTGCTCTATCCACATTCCCTCCTTTTGCCCGAATAGCGATCACAAACCTTATGAGCTGCTACCAACCCCTTCTGGTCTAAGTTCATACCTTGACCAAGGGAGCATGCACAAGTTGGCTTCCAATCCATAAAACCAACCTCCTTCTCCACCAATCGCTGCTTGTCAAAGCTTTTCCACCACCACGGTCTGGGCGCGTTGATGCACATCGGTGAATTGAATTTTTGTGGTTCCGAGACACTGCATAGAGGCCCAAGCCAGCGCTACCCCCATCTGTACAGCCTCCTTTATTGAAACTTTGTGGACCAGCCCCCAAGCCAGTCCTGCCGTGACAGCGTCGCCTGCCCCAGTAGTAGATCTGGGCTTCATCTCGGGGGCATGGGCAAACCACGCTGCTCCGTCACCCACAGCCACCAGGCCCTGTTGATCGAGCGTGATCACGACCCAACGAATCCCCTGCTGGAATAACTTTGTGGCCACCTCTTTCGCCATGTGCACTTCCGTGATCGGCACTCCGGCCAGCTCTTGAGCCTCGAAGCGGTTTGGCTTGATAGCAGTCGGGTGAGCGTTGACGGCTAACCTAAGGACTTCGCCGCTTGAGTCGACCACCACAGGTATCCCTAAGCCGCGGGCACTAAGCACCAACTCATAGAACAAGCTCAATGGGCATCCGACAGGGAGACTCCCTCCCAAAATAACGGCTCGGGCTTGCGGTAGCCACTTGTGGAAGGTATCGATCAGCTGCTGAACGTCGTCTTTAGATACCACAATCCCTGGAGCAGCAAGCGTTGTCTCTCTGGCCCCTGGTTCCCTGACCAACACCACGTTCAACCGAGATTCACTCTCCACCCAAACAAACTCGCAAACAATCCCCCGGCTGGTCAGCAAACGTGCCACGTGGTGTCCTACCCAGCCCCCAGCAAACCCCAGAGCAACGACTTCTTCGCCAAGCCCAGCTAGGGCCCAGGCAGCCACAAGGGCTTTCCCTCCCATTCCCCAACCCACCTCTTCGACAGCCACGCGACCGGAGGGGGAAAGAGCAGGGACCTTTACTACATAGTCAAGCCCGGTGTTCGGATTTACAGCAAGGATCATGGCCGGCGCTCAAGAAGTTCAAGGGCAAGAGCAATCAGCGCATTGTGTTCCAGGCGATCCAGCGCATCGTAGGCTTCGGCAAGGTTTTTCCCCACAACCACCACCCCATGGTATGGGATTAACACTGCGAGGGGATGCCGATCGAGCTCGTCCTTCAGGGGAGCAAGAGCGTGGGCCACAGCTTCAGCGAGCTCCCTGGAATGTGCAGGTGCCTCAACGGTCGGGAGGCTTCTAAATTTGCGGGTGTGTTCCAACACCATGGGAAGCTCCTTCCCTGAAGACGCAAAGGCTGTCAACAAGGGGGCATGTGCATGGATAATGGCGCCAGCTTGGCTCAACATTCTGTATATTGCAAAGTGCATCTGCGCTTCGCGCGACAACTCGCGCGGACCACGCACAACCCGTAACGAGGCCTCATCAACTATGCTAATCTGCCTCTTTTGTATTGCCCAGCGGTACTTGGACCCCATGAAGCGGGGCGTTAGGAAAATACGCCCGTTGGCTCTTACCGAGAGATTGCCTCCCGCCGAGTCGGTAAGACGACGTTCCCAAATGCAGCGAGCCACTTCCACCATCTCAGCTCGTGGATCAGGACGCCCCAGCTTCATCGCTTACGCGCGTAACGCTGCTGGAAATCGTGGGGGTACGGCGCCGGTGTGGAACTGACCTCATCCAATTCCTGCATTTCCTTATCGCTAAGCGCCCACCCCACGGAGCCCAGGTTGTCCTCCAGTTGTTGCAGGGTCCTCGCCCCAAAGATCGGCGCCACCACCCCCGGCCTCTGGATAACCCACCGCAGGCATACTTGCGCTATGGTCTTCCCCGTGCGCTGGGCAATCGCCTCCGCCCGATCTATTATCGCCCACAACCGCGCAGAGACGCGCTGTTCAGGAAGATCTTCCCAGCGATCACGCCGTCCTCCCCGACTGTCAGGTGGAGGCGTTGCCTCTTTTCGGTACTTCCCCGTAAGCCACCCTCCAGCCAAAGGGGACCACGCCAGGAAACCCACGCCCTCTTCCTGGCACAGATCCAACAATTCCCATTCCGCCGTGCGCACAAGGAGACTGTATTCGTTCTGTATGCTAGCCACCTGGGGCCACCCCTCGGCACGACACAGCATAAGGGCTTTCACAAGCTGCGCGGCCGTAAAATTGGAAACCCCGAAGTAACGGATCTTGCCCTCGCGCACGAAATCGGCCAGGGTGCTCAGAGTTTCTTCTAGGGGCGTGGCTCCGTCCCAGCAATGCACCTGGTACACGTCGATGTAGTCCGTCTGCAGGCGCCGCAAGCTGCCGTGGAGGGCCTCACACAGGTGCTTGCGGGAGAGCCCCATGTCATTGGGGCCATCGCCTGTAGGGAAGTAGACTTTGGTGGCAACGACGAGGGAACTGCGCCGGCCATGGCGGGCGAGCCACCGCCCTAAAATCCTTTCCGATTCCCCTTTGTTGTAGCTGTCAGCTGTATCGAAGGTATTCCCCCCTGCATCAACAAACCGGTCAAGCATCTGGAACGCTTCGGCCTCACCGGTTACCCAGCCAAAGGTCTGCACGCCGAACCACAACTCCGAAACTTTCAGTCCTGTCCTTCCCAGGAATCGATGCTCCACCTCAATCACCTCCGTGTTGAGTTTGCCAATTGGCCAACGCTTCAAAGCACGGGACCAATTGGGCATAAAGGGCGCCAAAGGCGCGGAAAAGGGCCTCGTAGGCCTCGCCGTCGTGGGGCGTCACTACCGATACAACCGGGACCAGGGCCTTCGCAGCCTGTTCAACCGTGGGCACGATACCCACGCCGACCAAGCCCAGTATGCCCGCCCCCAATGCCGTAACGTCCACTGGGTCCCGGAGGATCTCCAACGGCCGTTGAAGCACGTCCGCCAGGATCTGGGTCCACAATTGGCTCTGGGCTCCTCCGCCGGCGACCCGAAGCGCGGGTAGGAACAGCCCCCGACGCTCAAGGGCCTCCAAAATGGTGCGCAAGTGGAACGCCACACCCTCATACACCGCTCGTGCGCAGTGCTCTGGACCATGAGTTCGCGACAGTCCCACCCACGCGGCCCGGGCGTTAGCGTTCCAATAGGGAGCCCGCTCCCCCATGAGATAAGGCAAAAACAATACCCCCCCACTGCCCGGGCTGCTTTTCCTGGCCAGCTCTTCGAACGCCCGTACGTCATCAGCCCCCAACACCGCCTTGGCCCATTCCATGCAGCTACCTGCGTTGTGCATGGTGCCGTTGGGGGAATACCAGTTGTTCACCACATGGGGCCATGTCACCGTTCCCATCAAGGGGTCCAACCGAGGCTCGCGGCTGGCTGCACCAATCCAGGCCGAACTTCCCAGATAGAGATAAGCGCGGCCCTCGTCCACCACCCCTGCCCCAACCGTGGCGCACACACCATCCCCTGCCCCCAGTACCACAGGTGTTCCCTTGCGTAGGCCTGTTGCTCGCGCGGCCACTGAGGTGACTTCCCCGACCACTGCTGTGGAGGGACATACCTCAGGCAGTTTTTCCCGTGCGAGGGAGGTCACAGCTAGAATGCGCTCAGACCAGTCGAGCCGGCGTAAGTCCAATAATCCCGTGCCGCACGCATCGCTGGGATCGGTGCAAAATCGGTCGGTTAGTTTGTGGACGATGAAGTCCTTCGCTTGAAGGAACTTCCAGGTCTTGTCGTACACCTTGGGCTCATGGCGAGCGATCCACATCATCTTCGGTGCTGAGTAAGCAGGACCCACCCGATGCCCGGTGATGTTGTACAGTTCTTTCTCAGACAGGCCTGCAAGTAGTTGATCAGCTTCTCCTTGGGCGCGCTGATCGGCCCAGATAATCGCCATTCGCAACGGGGCCCCTTGTTTATCTACAGGCACACATCCCATCATCTGACCGGAGAAGCTGACCGCCGCAATTTCCTCAGCGCGGATCCCCTCGCTCTTCAACAGTTGTTGCGTGCATGCACAAACGCTCCTCCACCATTCCAAGGGATCCTGTTCAGCCCACCCTGGCCGCGGGAACGAGGTACCATAAGGGACGAAAGTCGTGGTCAAGATTCCCCTCTCTGCTTCGATCAAAACGGCTTTATTCCCTGTTGTGCCCAAATCAAACGCGAGAACAGCCTTCTTCCCCATGGTTGACCTCACTTACCGATGGGAATTAAGCCCTTAATGAAGTATTTTTGCAGGGCCACAGTGATAAAAATCGGTGGTAACACGGCCAATGTAGACAGCGCTGAAATATCCCACCATTGTGGTCCACGCTGAAAATGCTGAGCTGCAATGAGCAAGGGTACAGTTTGCGTACGCGAATATGAAAGAATCAGGGCGAACAAGAATTCATTCCAAGCGAAAACAAAACACAGCAAAAAGGTTGCAGTAGCACTGGGCAGAATCATGGGCAAAACAACACGGAAAAAAGCCACAGCAGGGGAAGCTCCATCTACAAAAGCCGCTTCTTCCACAGAGCGAGGCACCTGCGATAAGAAGTTGGCCATGATCCACACAGCGAGTGGGAGGTTGAACACAATGTATACCAGGACTAGGCCGATGTGCGTGTCTAGGAGTCGGAGGTATCTGTACATGATAAATATAGCGAAAACGACTATGATCGGCGGTGTGATACGCTGTGAAACGATCCAGAACAAAATATCGTCATTCCTCATTGGACCAAACTTAAACTGATACCGTGTCAACGCGTAGGCAGCAAGACTCCCTAAGGCTGTAGCCAGGAGCGCACTTGTAAAGGCGAGGAGCAAGCTATTGGCATAGGGAGGGAGCAAGGAGCCTCGCTCAACGGTAAAAATGCGCACCCACCATTGAACAGTGGGGTGGAAATCCACCCAAGGAATGTACTTTGGGCCTAGAAAAACGTCGTTTTTGTCCTTAAAGGACGTGGTAACAAGCCAGAACAAGGGTGCAACGACGACGAATGACCAAGCTAGGAGGGCGAGGTACACAGAAAAAACCCCTAATTTTTTGCGCATATCAATCGATCCTTATCTGTCGCACCTTGCGAGTCATCGTGGCAAACACGATTCCCACGATCAGCACGGTTAAAAACAGGCTGAACGCAATTGTAGCGCCATAGGCTAAGTCAAAAGTCCTAAATCCTACACTGTAACCCATGAGCGTCATCGTTTCTGTGCTTCTTCCTGGACCACCGCCCGTCATGATAAAAATGATGTCCACAATCTTGAAACATTCCATTGTGCGTAACAAGATCGCGGCCACTGAGGCCGGGGCCAAGAGGGGAAAGAGAACGTGACGAAAGAGTTGCCAACGGGAAGCGCCGTCCACCCGCGCGGCCTCAATATAATCGCGCGGAATTGCTTGCAGCCCTGCTAACAAGATCAAGAACATAAATGGAGTCCATTGCCAGACGTCAGTGATGATGATGGAGTATAAGGCAACGTTGGTATCTGTGAGCCAGCCCACAGCTGGAAGGCCCAAGCGCTGTAATACCCCTGTGATAGGCCCACGCGCCACGTCAAAGATCATGCGCCACAAATAGCCAACAGCAATGGGCGTGAGCAGCATAGGAACGAGAAATAAGACACGGAAAAAACTTCGGCCACGAAATTGTCGATCCAAGAGAAGAGCCAGGGCCAATCCTAACACGTACTCGAGGCTTACCGCAATCAGTACCACACGGATTGTAACCCAAAAAGAGTTCCAGAAGCGGGCATCGTTGACAAGTCGGGTCCAATTGCGCAGACCAGCAAAGGTTATATTAAGACCCCCACCTACAAACCGCGCTTCTCCAAAGACCAACGCCAACGTGAACAGGAGCGGGAAGATCGTGAACAGCAACAGCAAGATCACCGTGGGACTCAAAAAAATCCTTCCTTGGGCTTGTCCGGCTTTCCCCACCATGTGCGTAGACTCACCTCTTGTTCAAGCAAGAAGGCCCCGGGACTTCCGAGGGAAGCCCGGGGCCTCCCTTTCTAACATAATGGGCCCTAGTCCACAGGCAACCCAAGGGACAACCTGTATGCCCTCAGCTGAGACGCGCGGCCCAGCTCATCGGTGATCTGATTCCAGATACGCGCCACTTCGTCCAACGCTTCCTGAGGGGTCTTCTGGCCCGCCACTACCAACGCCAATTGGGCGTCCAGAGCCTCGAAGTAGCGGGCAGCTCCGGGGATGCGCAGGTCGGGTTGCACATTGGGATGCCCGATGGTGTCCTTGATAGCTTGCAGGTAAGATGCCGCGGCCTCAGCACCGAAACCAAACCCAATCCACCCCGCTAACTCAGCAAAGTGGGACGCACGGTAGGGGTTGAACCCTGTTTCGGCTGTGGTTACAGATCTATAGCTGTTAACGGGCCGACTCAAGTAGGAGATAAAGTCATAGGCGGCCGCGATGTTCTTGCTGTTCCGATCAATAGCAGCAACCCACCCACCAAAGGCAAGGTAACCAGCTTGGTTGGGCTCAGGCAAAGTCACCCACTGATTCTGGGCAAAGTCCCACACTTCGTAGGAACCAGGGAGCACAGCGTAGCCCACCTTGCCTTTAACCCGCGACTCTGCCCCAACCTCGGAGATGACACCAATGTCGCCCCAGTCGATGGCCATGGCCGCGACTCCGGAGGCAAAGACGCTGCGCACCTCGCCCGAGTCCATGTTGATCATTCCTGGGACTCCAAACTTGATGATTTCCACGTAGTCCTCAAGGGCTCGGACATGTCCAGGGGAGTTGATGCGCGGCTCCATAGTGACCGGGTCAAAGAATTGTCCCCCTGGCTGACCGGGCAACGCTACGTACCCCACAGCGCGGGAGAAGAAGCACCAGTCCGCCTGCCCCGCGTACCGGCGGGGTTCTACCACGCCATAGTTGATGATCCCATCACCGTCCCAGTCCCAACCATGGAAGAACTCAGCAATGTCGCGCACTTGCTTCCACGTGCGCGGCGGAACAGGCAAATCGTACCCGTACTTGGCCTTGAACTGAGCTTGGTACTCTGGGTTTTCCAGCGCGTCTTTGCGATAATAGAAAATATGGCAGTCACCGTCCATGGGCACGGCGTAGATCTGCCCACGCCATGTCACAATTCGTTCCCTGTACACCGGCAGGATATCTTCCCATTCGATATAGGGATCAGCCGCAATGTAGTTGTCCAATGGTACAAGGAATCCTGCTTCAGCAAAATCGGGCAACCATGCTGCCGGGCAGATGACGATGTCAAACAACCCCTGTCCCAGGGCGAAGGAGGAGTACATCTTCGGGTAGAGCTCGCCCCATGGAGCGGTAATCAGCCGGATCTTGGCGCCCGTTAGGCGTTCCCAGTCCGGGGCAAACATTTGAACCGGTTTAGCAATATAAGGCGGTGGCTGCGTAAACACAGTAATTATTGCCCCTGGGAACCGCGCTTGAGCAAACCCTACTAGCCAACAACCCACGATAACCACAGCACCAACAACCAAAACTAACTTACGCATTGCCGCTTCACCTCCTTACAAATGCTGTTCCTGCATGAAAGGACTAACCCAGCCTTCCCGATCCGTGCAGTAAGAACCCGTCCTACCACCTCCTTTTTGTTTTAGCAAAAGTGTTTTCGTCTACTTATTATAGGCGACTCCCTCCTTGTGTCAAGCCCAGCGAAGCTTGCCTCAAATAAGGGCGGTGCGCTAACAAAACTCAAGGAACTGGGACAGAGACCCAAAGAGGGTGAGGAACACCTGGAGGCCCTGGGCCACCGCCCCCCATCACCAAGGGCTTCTCCCTAGGAAAGTACCGCACAGGACAACAGAGGCGGCTGTGGCCCCGCACAGTTCGCGTCTCCCCCCTTCGCCACCGAAGCACCCGGCCCTTGGACCGGTAGAACCAACTGGTGGAGCCCGAGATCAAGGCCTCCTTCTCGGAGGGAAAGGGCCGCTTACTGGACCTGGAGCTCCGCCAGCTCCTGCACGCTCACCCGCTGAGCACACGGATGCAAGGTCTGGACGGAAGGGCGGGGACGGCGGGAGAAGAGGTTGTGGTCGAGAACCACAGTGCGATGGTCAGTGTTCCCCTAAGCCTTTACTTGGCCGCTGTTGGTCCAGGAGCCCCCAAAGCTTGGGAGACCTCCTGAGCGCCTTGAACGACCGCCTGGCTCACAGACTCGAGGAGAGTGGTTTCCAAGCGACTTTTCGGCAAGGATACCGAAAGGGCAGCGACCACGTGGCCTCGGTAGTTGCGCACCGGCGCAGCCACACACACCGTCCCCAGGTGGAACTCCTCCCGGTCCACGGCGTACCCCCGGCGGGCCACATCCGCCAGCTCAGCCCGCAACTTGTTGGGGTCGGTCAGCGTGTTCGGGGTCAGGGCCGTAAGCCCGTTGGCTATAACCCGCTCCGCTACCTCAGGTTGGTACGCTAGAAGTACCTTGCCCAACGCCGTACAGTGCGCGGGTACCCGCCGCCCGATCACCGAGGAGAGCACCGACGCCGGCGCCTCTTCCTCCCGGTCCAGGTACATCACTTGGTCCTCGTACAGAATTGCTAAGTGAGCATTGGCCTGCAGCTCCCGCGCCAGCCGCTTCAGCACAGGTTTGGCAATCGCGCGCATGTCCAACGACGACAAGATGATGTTGGCCCGGTCCAAGACCTTCATGCCCAGCCGGTACCTCTTGGTGAGAGGGTCCCGCTCAAGGTAACCAAACTTCTGGAGTGTAAACACCACAGGGTATACGCTGCCCGGCAAAAGGCGAAGTTCCCGTGCGATCTCCGTCAACGACAAGCTCTGCCTGTCCTCAGTGAACAGTTCCAATACCGACAAAGCCTTGGCCAACGAGGTATTAAGGTACCTGGGCTTCGCTTGCTCTTCTCCTACTTCTAGGGGCATACCCACACCTCAAAGCTCGATGCTGCGCGATCGCTCCGCCCGCACAATCCTGTCCTTTACGGCGGACAGGGGCTGGGGACCTAGATCCTGGCCCGTGCGCAAGCGGAGGGCCACCATACCCTGAGCGGCCTCGCGCGCTCCACACACCAACATATACGGGATCTTGGCCAATTGGGCCTCCCGGATCATTTTCCCTAACGTCTTTTTCTGTCCCACCCAAGCCTCGGCGCGGACGCCCGCGGCCCTAAGCTCGGCCGCCACCTTTTGCGCGTACTCCGCCTCCCCATCCGTCACCGGCAACACCACCGCCTGCACCGGCGCCAGCCACACCGGAAACGCCCCGCCGTAGTGCTCGATGAGAATCCCAAAGAACCGCTCGAGCGACCCCAGCAGGGCGCGGTGGACCATGTAGGGCCGGTGCTCCCGTCCGTCCTCGCCGATGAAGGTCATGTCGAACCGCTCGGGCAGGTTGAAGTCGAACTGGATGGTCGTCAGCTGCCAGGCCCGCTTGAGGGAATCCAACACCTGCACATCGATCTTGGGGCCGTAGAACACGGCCTCCCCTTCCATTCGCGTGTAGCTGAGCCCCTTGGCCTCCAGGGCCCGTATCAGGGAATGCTCGGCCTGGTCCCACATCTCGTCGCTGCCGATGTACAGCTCCTTGTGGGCGGGATCGCGCACGGAGAGGGCGACGCGGAAGTCCTGAAACCCGAACGCCCCCAAGATCTTGAGGGCCAGCTCCAGGCAGCCCAGCACCTCGTCTTCAATTTGATCGGGCCGGCAGATGATGTGGGCGTCGTCTTGGGTGAAGCCCCGCACGCGCAAAAGCCCGTGCAGCACGCCGGACCGCTCGAAGCGGTACACCGTGCCCAACTCCGCCAGCCGCATGGGCAAGTCGCGATACGACCGCACCCGGGTCTTGTAGATGGCGATGTGGAACGGGCAGTTCATCGGCTTGAGGTAGAACGCTTGCCCCTCGATGTCCATGGGGGCGTACATGCCCTCCTTGTAGAAATCCAGGTGGCCGGACTGCTGCCAGAGGTGAGCCCGGCCGATGTGCGGGGTGTACACCAGCCAATACCCCGCCTTGTAGTGCTCATCTTTCCAAAACGTCTCGATGATGTGTCGGATGAGCGCGCCTTTGGGGTGCCACAGCACCAAGCCCGCGCCGATTGTGTCGTTTTGAATGGAAAACAGGTCCAGTTCGGGACCCAACACGCGGTGATCGCGGGCCTTGGCCTCCTCCCGCCACCTGAGGTACTCCTCCAACGCCTGTGGGGTGGGGAAGGCTGTACCGTACACACGGGTGAGCATGTCGCGGTTGGGGTCGCCCCGCCAATAGGCGCCGGCCACGTCGAGGAGCTTAAAATGCTGCACCGCGCCGGTGGAGGGCAGGTGCGGGCCCCGGCACAGGTCGATGAACTCCCCTTGCCGGTAGAAGGAGATCTTCTCGTCCGGGATTTCTTCGATGAGCTCGAGCTTGTATTTCTCCCCGTCGCGCTCCAGAAGCTCGCGGGCCTCCGCGCGGGAAAGCCAGACCCGCTCGATGGGATGGTCTTCTTGGACGATGCGCTTCATCTCCGCTTCGATGGCGGGGAGGTCCTCCCGGCTGACGGGCCGGGGGAACAAGATGTCGTAGTAGAAGCCATCGGCGATGGCGGGGCCGATGGCCAGCTTGGCCCCCGGGTACAGGCGGCGCACGGCGTGGGCGAGGACATGAGAAGCCGTGTGCCGAAGGACTTCCAAGCCCTCGGGCTCGGTGATGCCCACCACGCGGACTTCACCGACCTCGGGCAGGGGATCCCGCAGGTCGTGCAGCTTCCCGTCGCAGAGGGCTGCGGCGGCTGTGAGGCCCTTCCCCTTCAGCACGTCCAACAGCGGTTGACCCGCGGCCTCCAGCACCTCTCCGCTTGGCAGGATCACCTTGGCCATCGTCCACCTCCTTTTTCGCGATGCAGCGAACCTTACTCCCGCCCCTCCCGCCGATCAACCACCCCCTCCTTCGGCCCCCAAGGGCGCGGATGGATGTCCAGACTTCTGTTGTTCCGGCCATGCGGCCGGCTTAGGGAATCAGCTTCGACAACTCTTCGGCGCGCACCACCCGGTCACCGATCCGGACCTCCTCGTAGGCCTCGGTGACCACGATCCAGGCCTGGTTCCCCCGGATGTCCCACACCGTGCCCCGGGCCACGAGGACAAGCCGCACCTCTTCGCCCACCACCTGGCGCCTTACAATGGCCATGGCGCGGCCGAAGGAGAAGGCCGCCCGCTCCTCGGGCGCCATCCGCACCAGATAGAAGCGCAACCCGGGCCAAGGCGAACGTTCAGCTACGTACGAGACATCCCTGACCACAACCGTTTTTTCGATGGTTTCCTCGATTCCCCCGGCGGCCAGGGTAAGGGTCACGGTGTAGGTTCCGGGCTGGGCGTAGGCGTGGCGGGCTTCGGGGCCTTCGGCCCTTCCCCCGTCCTCAAAGTCCCAAGCCCATCGCTCGATAAACTCCTTTGGTGACGAGCGGTCCAGGAAAACGACCTCCTCCATGACCCAGGGTTCGGAAGGCAACCAGACGAACTCCGGCGCCAGCGGGGGCCGGACGAATGCCCGCACGGAAAGCTCGCTTTGGGCTACAGCCCCGGCGTCGTCGACGGCGGTTACCCGCAGAGCGTAGAGCCCCTCCGCCCCATAGATGTGCTCCACGCAGGGGCCCTCGGCTAACGTCCCGTCGCCTAGGTCCCAGCGGAAGACCAGGGGGCCCCCTTCGGGATCCTCGGCCTGGGCGCACAGCCGCACGGTTTTCCCTAGGACAACCGTCCTGGGTTGCACAGCAACCACAGGGGGTGTGGGCGGGAGGTTGAGGGAGAAGCGCCGGATGGAGCTTTTGGCGTCGTAGATCAAAACGTCCCGCGTTCCGGGAATAGGCCGGAAGCCCTGGAAAAGCCGGCGGGGCAGGGCACGGATGCTCTCCAGCTTCCAGCGGTGGAGCGGGACATCCCGTTGGACGTCCCACAGATGCACCCACGCGCCCGGGACGGGCTCGCCCTTGACCTCCAGGATGGCTAGGGTCCGGCCATCGCCAAGGAGAGCACCATCGCCCCAAGGCGCCTTAAGGGGCTGCGATGAAAGGATCCGGCCTTCCGGACTCAAAAAGACCCTGTACCAAGGAAAGTTTTGCATAGACACAGCGGCCAAAAGCTCCCGGTCACCGAGGAAGAACATCTGGCTGGAGAAGTCCGTTCGGGCCACCTCGTCGAGGAGTTGGCCTGTTTCCAAGTTCCAGATCTTGAGGCCGCCTGTGCCGGAGGCCCGGATGGGGCGGTTCGTGGCCAAAAGGTCGCCCCTAGGGGAAATGGCCAGGGCCTGGGCCTCGGCCCCCTCCACCCTCCAAACCGTGGTCCCCTGGACCCAATCCCAGCGGCTGAGGGCCCCGTTTTCGTGGACCACCACGAGGGAGTTCCCATCGGGGGCCAGGGCCAGCCTAACCGCACGGTCGGTGAAGCGGAGGTCGATCCAGGTCCTTTCCCCAGTCACCCAGTTCCAGACGATCACCTCCCTTCCATGCTCATTCCCCACAGCCAGGAGGGGAAGCCCAGGCGCCATAGCCAGGGCATTGGGCATGGAAACCTGAAGCTCAGCCACGAGCTCCCCTTGCGCGGCGTCCCAGACCTCTATGCGGTAGCGGGAGAGGTTGATGACGTAACGCCCGTCCAAAGCTGCTTCAGCCACCACCACGTCCGCTCCCCAGCCCCCGAACTGGGCGATGGACCTGCAGGTCGCGGTCTCGTAAACGACCAGGGTGCCCAAGGGATGGGTCATCCATGCCGGTGGCACGTAAACGGCGATCTTATCGCCGTCGGGGCTGATGGCGGCTTGGGTGGGTACCAGCCCTCGATCACAGGTCAAACAGCACCGGGGCGCTCCCGATTCCGGGTCGAGGGCGAAAAGCCCAGTCCCCTGCCAGGGATCAAAGGAAGGGAGGAGGAAAACGCCGGTGGGGAGAAGCCCTGTCCAGCTGCCTGTCCCTCCCGCAGCCCGCGCTTCGAACAGGACTTCACCCGTGTCCACGGCCCTCAGACGGTAGAAGGCCCTTCCTTCGGCGTCTCGAACGGCGTAACCCACTGTGCGGCGCTTAGCATCCACAAGGACCTTATGCCCCCAGGCCACTTCGTCCAGGACGGTGAACGCATCCCTCAAGAATTCCCAAAGAAGGATGACCTGGGGGTACATCATCACGACGAGTTCCGAGTTGCTTAAAAAGCCTACGGAATAAAAGCCGCCCGTCGATCCCCCGAAACGCCTGGCTTCCACGGACAGGACCTCCCGGCCCGTGGTGGTGTCCCAAAGGCCGATCCACCAGCCTGTCACGATGGCCAGGACGCGGCCATTGGGCGAAAAAGCCACCTGAGGGGCTTCCGTGATGACCTTGGAGGGGAAGGTGTAGAGGCGCTCGAGATCCGAAAGCCTTCGAAGCTCCACCTCCCAGGAAAAGGCCAAGGCCACCAAATCGCCTTCCAGGTGCAGGGCCATGGCCCGAAGGCCCGGCAGGGGCAGCGCGCGCACCATCCGGCCCACAACCGTATCCCACCACTCCAACCCGTCCCCGGTGGCCACCAGCAGGGTATGGCCATCGTCCAAGAAGGCAAAATCGACCAATGCCGGCCGGGAAAAGGTGCCCAGGAGAAGGGGTTCCGCGCCCGCGCAGGCGACCGCCAGCAAGACCACCGCCCAAATGCCCATGCGCATTTTCCTCACCTGCCTTGGATGGATTATAGCGGTGGCCTGGCCCCCCGAGCCGCCCGTGGCCCTCTCAGACCCCAAGCGCCCTTCATCGGTGCTCGACCGCCCACCCCTGACGGCGTTGATTCGGCCCACCGCGTGCCCCAGGGAGCAGCGGTCCAACTTCCCCGTGGCTCCAAGCCGGGCCCTTAGAGGCCCTCCAGCGGAGATGGGTGTTCTTCCATCCTTTCAGGGCCCAAAACGTGAAGGACGCGCACGCCACAACGGACCAGCTCGGAAGCGATGAACCGCCGGTGGCAACCGCGGGGATCCCTTTCCGCACAAAGGATCGCGGTGCGTCCCTGCTGAGCGAGCTCCAGCAGCCGCTGGACTCCGTGGCGAAATTCCGCGGTCTGCATATAGGCCGAGTAGCCGCCGGTGCGGAACCCGCCGAGCTCCTTCCCCAACCAGACATAGCGCAGGCCCTGGGCTTGCAGGGCCGCTTCCAACTGCTCCCGTGAAAACCGGGGATGTTTGCGGGAAGTGGGAAACCGCCGCACGTCGGCCACGATCTCCACCCGCAACTCCTTCAGCAACTGCAGGAACGCTTCCCAGGCGAGGGAGGAATGTCCAAGGGTGAGGATCTCCACGGAGGCTACCAAACCAGGCTTTCCACCGTAATGACTTCGTTGGTGTAGATGTCAATTTCGGCCGCGATGCGGAGGGCCTCACGGGCCACTTCCGGGAGAGGCAAGTTGGTATGGCGAAGGAGGGCCCGCGCGGCGCTCAGGGCATACCCCCCACCGGACCCAATGCCTACCAAACCGTCGTCGGGCTCCACCACATCCCCCTCCCCCGTGAGCACCAAGAGGGCCTCGGGTGAAAGGGCAACCACCACGGCCTCCAGCTGCCGCAGCACCCGGTCCGTGCGCCACTCCTTGGATAGCTCCAGGGCGGCCTCGCGCAGGGAACGCTTTTGACGCAGCTTGTCTTCCAAGCGCTCAAGGAGGGCTATGCCGTCCGCCGTGGCCCCGGTGAAACCGGCGAGGACCTGCCCGTTGTACAACCGGTGGATCTTGCGCGCCCCTGTCTTCACAACGCGGCTGTCCATCGTGGCCTGACCGTCGCAAGCCATCAGCGCCATCCGTGCTTGCTCGGAACGAATGGCCAAAATCGTGCTGGCCGCCATCGCTCAAAGCTTAGCTCATGAACCCCGCCTGCCACCAAGCGTGCACAGAGGGCAGAGGGGGTCGTCGCCCAGGTAGGCCACCCCACAGGCTGGACATCGATGGCCTCCTTGGGCGACGATGGCGCGGTCGCGGGCCTCAATCCACGCCCAGGTCTCAGCCAACCGCCGCCGCAGCGCTTCCGAGCCCACATCCCCAAGCCTCGCTTCGCAGGCGCGCACTTCCTCCAGGGTGGGGGGAGGAACGCGCACTTCCGGCTCCCCCGCAGCCCTCGAACGCACAAGAACGCGGATATCCCGGATCACAGGTTCCTTCACTGCCTCGGCCAAGCGACTGAGGATTTCTCGACGGCGAAGGTAGATCTCCGACGCCACAATATGGTTGGGAACAGCCAGATAAAGAACGCCAGCCTGAACGTAGAGGGGCTGAGCCACGTCCGGAAGGCCTGCCTCCTGCCAAGCGAGGACGGGGCGCTGAGCCAAGAGCTCGGGGGCACGCCACCGCTCCGCCAACCACATCAACAACTCTTCTTTATTCTTATCCATCTATTGTTGTTATTGTAGTAGGTCCAAGGAACTGTGGAAAACTCAGGTCAAGGGGCAAGGGATCGAGGCTGAGGCCTGTGGAAAACTCTGGGGATAACTTGGGGATTGAGACACATGTCCGTGGAAAACTCCTGTGGAAAGTTCGGCTCCCCGTTTATCCCCAGATTTTTTCCCCAAGGCCAGGGGGGTTATCCACAACTCATCCACAGGTTTTCCACAGGGTTGTCCACAGAAGGACAGCTGACCCTTAAACAGTGTACTTTTGTTGGATCGAGGAGCGAAGCGTGTCCACTTCCCCGCGGAGCAGGGGGGCTTGGGCCAACAGCTCTTGCACTTTGCGGTAGGCGTGCATGATGGTGGTGTGATCGCGGTTGCCGAAGGCCCGGCCGAGGGCGGGGAAGGAGTGGTCGGTCAGCTCGCGAGCGAGGTAGATGGCGATTTGTCGGGCGTAGACAATTTCCTGTTTGCGCGAGGGCCCCACCATTTCCTCGACCGAAACTTTGTAGGCATTGGCCACTTCTTGGATGATGGCCTCCACCGTGAGGGCGCGGGCGCGGTCTTCTTTGGGCAGGATTTCTTCCAATACCGCTGGGCTCAAGGGGCCCTGGCCCAGCTCCTGGAGGGCCAGGACGCGGATCAACGCCCCCTCCAAGTCCCGCACGTTGGTGGTAATGCGGGAGGCGATGACCTCCAAAACCTCGTCGTCCACCTCGATGTGCCGCCGCTTGGCTTTCTCTCGCAAGATGGCCATGCGGGTCTCGAAGTCGGGGGGCTGGATATCGGCCACCAATCCCCAACGGAAACGACTCACCAAGCGATCCTGCAGGCCGTGGAGCTCCTCCGGGGGGCGGTCGGAGGAGAGCACGATTTGCCGGCTGTTGCCGTACAGCTCGTTGAACGTGTGAAACAGCTCCTCCTGCGTGCCCTCCTTGTTTTTGAGGAAGTGGATGTCATCGAT
>FWWM01003889.1_pt1 | contig 35948 bp, 25 predicted proteins | sample 2228351 | NCBI WGS metagenome assembly FWWM01 (sample SAMEA103939774, study PRJEB20133) | metagenome
TATCTCTTTAGGGAGGGTGGGTGGGAGTTACCCTAAATGGATACTAATAAAAATTCTTAAATAGAAATTTCTGCCATATACATCCATATCGAAACGATAAGTTCACTACCGCAAAAAATGTATCTTTTGAGCTATGCAGTTAGGTCTGTTTTAAACTTTTCCTTTAATTTTTCCCAGACTACTTTAGGTACTTTTTTACTTACATTTCCCCCAAACGATGCTACTTCTTTTATTATAGAAGAGCTTACAAACATATTCTCTTCACTTGTCATGAAGAATACAGTTTCTACATCTGCTAAGTGTGAATTCATTAAAGCTATCTGAAGCTCATACTCGAAATCTGATACCGCTCTTAAACCTCTTATTATAGCTATAGCTTTTTTTCTCTTTACATAGTCTACTAGTAAACCATCAAATACCTCTACTTCAATATTTTTTATATTCTTAAAAACCTGTTTAAGCATAGATAGTCTTTCCTCTACCGAGAAGAGAGTATGTTTATGTTTACTTTCAGAAGGTATAGCAACTATGATTTTATCGAATATTTTACTTGCTCTTACTGCGATATCTACATGTCCGTTTGTTAGTGGATCAAATGTACCAGGGTATATCCCAATTCTTTCTCTCATTTTTTATCTTCTCCTAATCTTTTGAGAAGACTTTCAATTTTTTGATTTATTTCTAGTTTTGATGAATAGTAGGCATAAAGTATACCACTTTTTATGCTTTTTGCATTTGAAGCACCATGACCTATAAACACATTACCGTTTACTCCCAAGAGCATAGCTGCACCATATTCGCTAGTATCTGTTTTTTTTCTGAATTTCCTCAATGCAAACTTCAAAAATCCACCTATTAAAAAACCATACCACTTAGACATGATTTCTTGTTTCATCATTTTGGATAATGTTTTACTCGCCCCTTCGGATGCCTTTAAAACTATATTTCCTGTGAAACCGTCTGTTACTATTACATCTACATCTTTCATAAAAATATCGTGTCCTTCGATATTACCTATGAAAATATCACTTAATTTTTCTTTCATAAGTATTCTTGCTTCTTTCACTACATTTGTACCTTTATAGTCTTCTTCACCTATGTTAAGCAATCCTATTTTAGGTGTGTGAACTTTTAGAACTTCTTCTACAAATACTTTTCCAAAATACGCGAATAGTAAGTAGTCTTTTGGTGATAGGTCTACACTAGCACCAACATCTAGCAAAACTCTAAAACCGTATTTAGAAGGTATTATAGTAGCCAATGCTGGTTTTGATACCCCTTCAATCCTTCCGAGTTTTAAAATCGAACAAACTACAACCGCCCCAGTATTACCTGGTGAGAAAAATGCATTAGCTTTGTTTTCTTTTATTAAATCTAATGCCACCATTATAGATGAATCTTTCTTTTTTCTACTTACAACAAAAGGATCTTCCCACATTTCTATAACATCGGATGCATGAACTATTTCGTAGTTACATCTTCGTAGTACTCTCTTCGGATACTTAGACAACTCTGCTTTTATTAGGTCTTCTTTACCTACCATATATACTTTCAAGTCTCTTTTGCTTACTAAAGCTTTAACAACACCTTTTACTGATTCACTTAGGCCCCTTTCTGCTCCCATCATATCGAAAGCAACACTAACCATATATACCTCTCTAATTTGCTAAATTATCCACAAAAATGACTTTTTTTTTCAAATACCACATACAGGAACCCCAGGAATTTCTATTTGAGAACTTTTATTAAGTGTAACTTCCCAGCCAACCTACCCCTCAGTTACATACAGGAGGCTAAGCCCCCTAAGTGTACTCCTCTTATTATTCTGAGGTTTCACTCCCTAGTGTACTCTAATCTTAGATGAGGCGGATTTCTTTTCAGAGTAATTCTTATTCCGCGCTTAAGGTCAACCGTAGGAGGTTTCATCCCCTAAGAATACCCCTGAGGCTAAGCCTCTTCTCTTAATTCTAGATGACTTCGCCCCCTATTTTAAGAGAGTGTCTTAGACACGAGGCTAAACCTCATTTCTCAATTATAGGGGTTTTACCTCCTAGGGTAATCATTTTCTCTATTTTAGCATCCGTCTAGGGCAACTCCCGCCAACCCCTTAGTTTGATTCTAGGGGTTTCACCCCCTAAGAATACCCCCGTTTTTAAAGAAAGTGCCCTGGGCACCTTAGGCACTCACCTAACCCTAAATTGTTATTCTAGAGAGCTACACTCTCTCCTCTAAGAGTACTCCTTTTTCTAAAAGAGTAAATTAATAGGGGGTTTCTTCCCTAGTGATACCCATTATTTAAAGAAATGTCTATGACACCCTCCCTAATTGTACCTTTTAAAAGGGGAAATTTTTGTAAAATAGAAATTTCTGGGGTTACCTAAGGTAAAGTTTACACACTCTTTTTCTATGAAAAAACCACATTCAGTATTCTATTTTTCACTTCTTGTAGTGATTGCAGATCGATAGAGTCAAAATGTAGGAAATTCTCAACAATAGTATGCCTAAAAAGGGTTATTTGTCTTTTTGCTAAGTTTCTTGTATTCTTTTTTATCATGTATATTGCGTTTTCGAGTTCTATTTCTCCTTTTAGGAAAGATAGTATTTCTTTGTAACCTATTGAAGAAAGAGGATATATTTCGTGGCCATACTTTTCTACTATGCATTTTACTTCGTCTATTAATCCTTTTTTTATCATTTCATCTACTCTTTGATTTATTCTGGAATACAATTTTTCTCTTTCCGGTAATAATACGAAAGATATAAATTTGAAAGGTGAAGGTAATGAATTCTTGTGTAGGTCTGAAAATTTCCTTCCGGTTAGCTCATATACTTCAAGAGCTCTTATAATTCTCTTTAGATCGTTTTCCGATATTTTTGAAGCATACTCGGGATCGATTGTTTTTAGTTTTTCGTATAGAATTTTTGGGGTTTCTAATTTTGCAATGCGGTATAGTTTTTCTCTTATTTTGTGATCTGCTTTAGGACCTTCGAACATTCCTACACGTATAGCCTTATAGTAAAGTCCAGTACCACCTACAAGAATTGGTATTTTACCTCTGAATATTATTTCCTCTGCTATTTTTTCAAACATCTTTTTAAAATCTCCTGCACTGAACCTAGGGCTATCAGGTTCTAGTATGTCTATAAGATGATACCTAATTTCCTTTCTTTTTTCTAAACTTACTTTGTCTGTGCCTATATCAAAATATTTATATACCTGTATTGAATCACATGATATTATTTCTCCATTTATTTCTTTAGCTATTTCATGCCCAATGTAACTTTTCCCAGCACCACTTGGGCCTAGAATGCAGATAATTTTCTTAATCATGTACTAAAATTATAATTTATCCAGGTTTTGGAATTTTAGCTTTATTTTTAGGGCTCAGGAATTTCTATTTAGGGATTTTTATTAGCATCTATCTAGAGTGCCCCACCCTAAGTTGTTGTTCTAGAGGGCTCCCGTTTTTGAAAGGCTAGGCCTCTCTTATTAATTATAGGGGGCTTGGCCCCTAAGATTACCCCCATTTTAAAACTAGGATAATGTACTTATTATGGTAATGTACTTACCAGCCCTAAAAGATTTCACAGGGGCTACTCCCCCTAGTAATACCCCCATTTGCTTGGCACCCTATTTAGAGTAATTCCCTCCAATCCATCTCTAATTGTTGTTCTAATAGCAATAAAAAACTTACAAAGGTAGTCGTTATGTTTTATAATTTACTAAGAGTTTAGCAAAATCGAGAAATATCAGAAAAATCTCAAAAAAGGTATACCTAGAAGGTATCTGGAATACATTTTTGCTGTATTTATTAAAAGCTTTCTGTTACAAAAGAAGTATTTTTTAGCAAACTTTAAAAAACTGTTGAAAGGAACTTATATTCTCACTTAAATTTGTATATCCGTATGAATGTTTTGGTAATTTCCCCTTCTAGGCTTTTAAGAGATATCTTTATTTCGGAACTCATACCTAAGGGTATACATGTCACTTGGAGTGAAAATCTAGATGAGGTACGAGAGAAACTGGAAGCTAAAAAGCTACCTCAACTAGATATAGTGGTTTTTGAAGCTATAACCAAGTTTGACGTATTTACATATATGAAAAGTTTAAGATATCTACTTCAAAACCAGAAAATCGTTTTTGTTTTATATTCAGAAATTAAGTCTAAAGAAGATATTTTCGAATATTTGAAACTAGGAATAGGTGCTTTTCTGGTGAAACCGCTGGATAGATCTCTTGTATTCTCCGTTTTGACTAAAGCTTATGAAAGATTTAAGGGAGCACCTCCCGAGAGGAAGTTAGTTAGAGTCGAAATAGAAGACGGGAGTGCTACTGTTGAATTTACTTCCTTGAAAGGGATAAGAGTTATTTCTGACCTTATTGATATAAGTGTAGGTGGATGTGCATTTAGATACCTTTCTAAGGATGAAGATGCTTTTTCTGTTGGAGAAGAGCTGGAAGAAATCTTATTGATATTTCATTCACCTTATAACATAGAAACAACTGTAAGAGGCAAAATACATAGCAAAAACCCTGAGAAAAAAATAGGAGTCATAATTTTCACTGAACTTACCCAAGACGCAATACAAAAAATCTCCAAATTTATTTTCCATAAGGTATCTCTTGATTATAGGATATAATCTCCAGAAGCTTCGAGGCTGCTTGTTGTTCTGCTTCCTTTTTTGTTTGACCGTTGCCTAATGCTTTCTTATCACCTAATGATACCTCTACTAAATATACTCTATTATGGTGAGGTCCGATTTCTTCTAATACCCTGTAGCTAGGATAAGTTTTGTAAAGCTTTAGAGAAATATTCTGTAGTAAACTTTTAGAATCTCTACTACCTTTTTCAATTCTCTCCGTTATCTTATCTCTAAACAATGTTAATACTAAGTTTTTAGTGTAATCAAAGCCATTTGATATAAGAAAAGCACCTACAATACTTTCCAAAGCGTTCGATATTATATTTTTTCTTCCTTGTTCTTCGTATTTATCAATAGATGGGTAACACAACACATACTTTGAAATCCCTATTTTTTCACCTATCTCGTACATGTATTTTCTACTTACAATATCTCCCTTAATCTTTGAGAGAGTACCTTCTCTGAAATCCAGAAAATTCAGGTAAAGATACTCTGAAATAATGAATCCTATTACGGAATCTCCTAAAAACTCTAACCTTTCATTACACGCGGTTATAGGTAGGTTGTTTGACTTAACGAAAGAAATATGAGTAAGAGCTATATTTAAAAGCTGTATGTCTTTTATAAAGAAGTTGATTGTCCTTTGAAAATCTTCTAATTCTTTTATTCTTATTTTATCAATATTAAACTTTTTACCAGTACTAAAAAGTTTTTCTAAGATAAACATATTCACCTATGCTCGGATAGTTTTTCTATTTTTTCCTCAAGTTCTTTCACTCTTTTTAGAAGTTCGGGCAGTTTAGTTTCCGCCACGAATATTCTCTTTTGTTCGAGAGCATCTCTAGCAGGAGACCCTAAGAGTATTTTATTATCGTCAACCTTTTTAGAATCCACACCTGCTTGGGCCATTATTATGACATTGTTACCTATTACCGCATGATCAACTATACCAGCCTGACCAGCTATTATGACATTGTTACCTATTACTGTACTTCCTGCGATACCTGCTTGAGATACAATTATACCATTTTCTCCTATTTTCACGTTGTGTGCTATCTGCACGAGATTATCTATCTTAGTACCTTTGGAAATAACAGTATCACCTATAAATCCTCTATCTATACAAGTGTTTGCACCTATTTCGACATTGTCTTCTACTATTACTCTTCCAATATGAGGTATTTTGTTATGTACTCCTTTATGTTCAACATATCCAAATCCATCACTTCCAATTACAGCTCCAGCATGTATTATTACGTTGTTTCCAATTATTGTGCCAGGATATATAGATACATTTGCCATTATCTTAACGTTTTTGCCAATTTTACATCCTTTACCTATATAAACATTAGGATAAATCACGGACTTATCGTCTATTTCAACATCATTTTCTATAAAAACAAAAGGCATTATAATAACATCCTTACCTATTTTCACATTTTCACCAATACAAGCTTTGTCAGAAATTCCAGTCATAGGTAAAACTGTATAAGGATTGAAAAGTTCAGCTATCTTTGCTATAGCAAATTTAGGGTTTTCGACTTTTATAAGAGTCTTTTCACTAGAATAAAAATCGTAAGGTACTACTATAGCAGATACTTCGGTCTTTAAAGCAACTTCAAATTTTTCCTTATCTACAGCGTAAGTTAAAGTCCCCTTGGTACCATTATGATATTCAGAAAGCCCATAGATTTCTTCTAAGTGGTTACCTTCTACAACACCATTGACATAGTTAGCCAAACTTTCTACTGAAAACTTCATAAATAGACCTCTTTGTGATTAGAATTTTTTCTTTGCGCTCTCTTCCTTCTTTATCCAGTTAGCCATATCCTGAGTAATGTCGGAACTTGGAGAAATATATATGATCTTTCCTGTCTGTTGCTCAAGTATGAGAGTATAACCGTTTTTATCACCGTAATTCTTGACATAAGTCAAAAGGTCTTTTATTACATACTTTCTTAGTTCATTTCTCATCGCGGAAAGTGTATTTTCTACATTTTCTACATAACTTAAGTATTCTTTAAATTTCAGTTCGTAATCATTGGAAACTTTCTTCAATTCTTGTACATCAGGATTATAAAGATCTATATCACCATTTTGATTTGTTAGTAGCAAAACTTTATTTGAAAGTTGGGTAATTTTACTTCTTAATTCTAGTAGTTCTCTTTTGTATGTTTCTATTTTTTCTAGCGATGTTTTCTTATAATTGTTAAAATTTACCGCTATATCCTTGTTTTCAACATATTTATCAAATAATTCATTTAAATCCACCACACCAATTTTCTCAATTCTCGTATAACTAAAACCATTAACAACCATAAACACAAAAATTATAGCTAAAATTATGAGTATTATATTCTTCATATTTATCCTCCTATCTTAGAGATTATTATCTTCATGTATAATAATATTTTTCAACTCACAGGTAATTTTGCCAGGAATTTCTATTTAACAAAAATTTTCCCTTCTAAAAGAACAAAAAAACAGGGGTATCTAGGGGACAAAAATCCCTATAGAATCTCTTAAGGATGGGTGGGTGGGAGTTGCTATAAATATTATGCTAAAAAGCAAATTAGGGTTAACTGACTAAAATGGGGGGGGTATTCTTAGTGGGTGACCCCCCCTAGAATTAAGCTTAAGGGTGGGAGGCGGGAGTTACTCTAAATAGTATGCTAGAAAGCAAACAAAAGTTATCTAACTCAAAGAAGAAAGACTCTTAAAATAAGCCTTTCAAAAACGGGGGTACACTAGGGGGTGCCTAGGCGCACTTTTTAAAAAAAATGTGGGGCACCTAAGGTGCTTTTTTAAAATAGGGGATGAAGCCTCATTAATTAGTTTTATTCTCTTAGAAATAGGAGTGCACTTAGAGAGCGAAACCAACTATAATCAACTAAGAGGTGAGTCGTGTGGGAATCACTCTAAATAGATTGCCAAGAAAAATTCTTAAGTAGAAACCCCTGACACGTTCTAAAAATCTATTGAAGAATAAATTAAATTCATTTACCATAATTATCAACATGGAAGCTTTAAGCATTCAGAAAGACATTGAGTTAGCTACAGATAAAGATATATTAACTATATATTTGAATAAATTGGGGTTTATAAAATTGAATACTCTACTACCTGAAAAATACAGATCGAAATATGACCCAAATGATTTACCAAATATGTTCATGAAGCTGAGTAATAAAACCTTACCTACAATTGTTGAAATAGAAAAACTATTTCCTTTTATAAAAGGACTAGAACTGAAACTGATAGCACCTCACAATCAGAGAAGATTGGTAGGCTTTATAACTCGAAAGATTTTAGCTTTTATAGATAGAAAGGAAATATCACATGTAGAAAACATAATATCCGAATTAATAGCTAATGCTGAAAAATCCAACCTTGAATCCATAATAGAAGAAGAAAGTTTGGAAGGTACTCTAACTAAGAAAGATCTACTTTTAGAGTATAGAAAGGATCTAATAAAATTAGCTATAAAAAAGAACAAGCATGTAAAAATTTCATGGAAGTTTTCAAAAGATATATTCAAGGTGGAAATTGCGAATAATACTCCCATAGATAGCAACACAGCAAAATTACTAAGAGAGAGGTCAGCTAAAGAGCTGATAAACTTAGCAGAAGGGCTTGAGGATAAAGAAGATGTTCTAGAAAATAAACTTGGTGCAGGATTAGGACTCTTTCTGATAAAATTCTTCAGTGATGACCTAAAAAGCAAAGGATTTGAAACATTATTTAGAATATATTCATCAGAGGTAAACACATACGCAACTTTGACAATATTTTTCGAGAAACCTTAATCTTTTGCTCTAGTATGAGAAAAATACCTTTCTATATACCACCAATATCTATAGGCGAGTACATACAAGTGTTCAAGACTTTAAGAACTAGATGGCTTACAACAGGTGAAAAAAATCAAATTCTCAGAAGAAAAATCTCCGAATATCTATCTATAGATGAAAGTAAACTGTTTCTAGTTTCTTCGTGCAGTGGAGGTATACACCTACTTTTAGATGCTTTCGAAGTAAGAGGAAAAGAAGTTATAATTCCTTCAATAACATTCATCTCATCTGTAGAGATGGCAATACATACCGGAGCAAAACCCATCATAGTAGATGTAGACAATTTCATAACTATTTCCGTCGAAGATACAGAAAAAAAAATAACTAAAAACACAAAGTGTATAATACCTATATATTACGCTGGAAATTCATATGATGTAGAAGGCATAAAAAGAATAGCTAAAGACAATGGAATATTAGTAATAGAAGATGCGGCTCATGCTTTTGGAACTGAGATAGACCATATAAAGGTAGGAAACACGGAAAAACTTGGAACAGACGCAGCAGTGTTTAGTTTCTATTCCACAAAAAATATCCAGACAGGTGAAGGTGGATTGATATCCACGCACCACCAACATATAATAGAGAAAATTTCGAAAACCTATTTACACGGTATGGACAAAGATGCATGGAAAAGATACCACTCATATATGCCAACATACGATATAACAGAAGTAGGATTCAAGTACAATTTACCTGACATATTGGCAGCTATAGGTATAGCCCAGATAAAAAAATTTAAAAAACTTCAAAGGAAAAGAGAAAAAATCGCAGAGAAATATAGAGAATATCTCTCAGATATAGAAGGTATTTCAGCAATAGAAACTCGCAAAAACACAAAACATTCAAACCATTTATTCGTGATCAGAGTAAAAAAAGATATGTGGAAAATAACTAGAGACGAATTCATAAAAATACTCTATGAAAAAGGTATCTCAACTAGTATTCATTTTACACCAGTATATAGGTTCACAAAATACAAACAATTACTTAATCTAGATCCCAAAAATTATCCCAACAGCGAGAAGATATTTAGTGAAATTGTTTCTCTACCTATATATCCTGACCTGAAACAAAAACACCTAGAATACATATGCTCTGTGATAAAAGATACTTGGAAAAAATTTAGAAGGTAAATTTATAAGGTTAAAAGCTAATTACGCTCTTTACAAATAAAATTTACTAGAAACCAGGAATTTCTACTTAAGAGTTTTTTTAGCATCCATCTAGGGCAACTCCCACCCAACCCGCCCTTCAGTTTGATTCTAGGGGGCTTCGCCCCCTAGTGTACCCCCATTTTTTAAAGAAAGTGTCTTAGACACAAGTGCCTTAGGCACCCGCCCACCCTTAAGTTTAATTCTAGGGGATTTCACCCCCTAGTAATACCCCCGAGGCTAAGCCTCTTTGAGGCTAGGCCTCTTTCCTTAATTTAGGGGTTTGACCTCTATTTTAAGAAAGTGCCTTATGCACTCTTAGACACCCTTAGGCACCTCCTTAGTGTACCCCCGAGTCTAAGATTCTTTCTCCTTCGAGTTAGATGACTCTTATTTGCTACTTAGTAACCCATTTAGAGTAATTCCCCCCACCCACCCTAAGAGATTTTGCAGGGGGCTTTCGCCCCCTAGTAATATCCCCGTTTTTTAAGAAAAGTGCCGTAGGCACTAAGCCTCTTTTCTCAGAGGGACTTCGTCCCTTTATAACTCCCTTTTAAAAGAAAAAATTTTTGTTAAATAGAAATTCTTGACTAGAAACAAAAATTTCTATTTTGAATTTTTAGACCCCGCTAAAGTAAGTAACCCTCACCCAATTCTTAATCTGCTTCCCTTCTTCTTGTTCATCTGTTAGAGGAATTTTTGTTAGTTAGAAATTCTTAGTAAGCCTATTTCTTAGAGAGATCTACTGTTTTTAACTTTTCTTCTTTACTATATTTCTTTTCTTCGGCTTCTTTAGGTACGATCTTCCAGAACTTATAGAGGTAACCTTCGAAGTTATCCAAAATCTTTTTTGCAACATCACTACCTGTATATATAAGGTGTTTTTCTACGGCATTTTTCAAAATACTGAGATCTGGATCCTCTGGGGTGAGTCTCTTTATTAATATCATTTGATCGTTATAGAGTTTCTCCAATTTATTGTCTTCATCTAGGACGAAAGCTATACCATTACTCATACCAGCACCGAGATTTTTCCCAAACTTTCCAAGTATAACTACGCAACCACCGGTCATGTATTCCAAGGCATGATCTCCTACACCTTCTACTACAGCAAAAGCACCACTATTTCTAACCGCAAATCTTTCTCCAACCACTCCTCTTATGTATACTTCGCCACCAGTAGCACCGTAAAGTAATGTATTACCAGCTATCACATTACTGGATGGATCAAATTTGGACTTTTCACTTGGTTTTAAGATTATTCTACCTCCATGGATACCTTTACCAACGTAGTCGTTAGCATCGCCTATCAATGTCAGGGTAATACCGTCTACCAAAAATGCTCCAAAACTTTGCCCTGCACTGCCATAGTATGTTATGTTTATGCTACCATCTGGTAACCCTTTGTTATTCCTAAATTTATTAACAATAGCATTAGAAATCTTAGCTCCTACGGTTCTATCGGTATTTTTTATATTCAACTCAAGAGACAATTTACCATAACCAGTTTCAAGAATCTGTTTAAACTCTGGTAAATTCAAAACTTCATCATCTAAGTGTTTTGATTCAGGTATCTCATTCCTTTCTAAAATATTCTTTTTAGGCAACTTACCTGTTGGATCTGGATCCTCCAGTATGACAGAAAGCTCTATGTTATTAGTTTTTGGGTAGAAAACATTTTCTTTGACTTTCAAAAGATCAACTCTACCTATTATTTCGCCAAGAGATCTATATCCCATAGAAGCTAATATTTCTCTAACCTCTCTTGCCACAAATAACATATAGTTCATAACCCATTCTGGCTTACCAGGAAATCTTTTTCTGAGTTCTGGGTCCTGAGTAGCCACACCTACAGGACACTTATTGGTATGACATATTCTTGCCATTATACAACCTTCAGCTATCATTGCTATAGTACCAAACCCATATTCATCTGCACCTAAGAGAGCAAACAAGACAACATCCTTTCCTGTTTTTAAACCACTATCCACTCTGAGTTTTACTTTACCCCTCAAGTTATTTTGGACTAACATTTTCTGAACTTCTACCAATCCAAGTTCAGTAGGCATTCCTGCGTATTTTATCGACCCCCAAGGTGAAGCACCAGTACCTCCAGAGGCTCCACTAACCTGAACCGTGTCAGAATATCCTTTAGCTACTCCTGAAGCCACTATACCTATTCCAGTTTCGGAAACTAGTTTAACACAAACTCTCCCTCCTACATTTATGTGTTTCAAGTCATAGATAAGCTGAGCTATATCTTCTATGCTATAGATATCATGATGTGGCGGTGGTGAAATAAGAGTTACACCTGGCTTTGTGTATCTAGCTTTAGCAATGTAATCATTAACTTTTATACCAGGCAACTGACCTCCCTCTCCAGGCTTAGCACCTTGAGCAATTTTTATCTCTAACTCCTGAGCAGAAACAAGATAGGCAGGCGTAACACCAAACCTACCAGAAGCAACCTGTTTTATAGCATTACTTTTTTCAGTCCAGTATCTTTCTTCAAATTCTCCGCCTTCGCCGCTATTACTCTTTGCCCCAAGTCTATTCATGGCAATAGTTATGGTTTCATGTGCTTCTGGGCTAAGGGCACCCAATGACATAGCCTGAGTAGTAAATCTCTTAACTATATCATACTCAGATTCAACTTCGTCAATACTTATAGGATCCCTATCACTCTTGATTTCAAGTAAATCCTTGATAAAATAAGGTTGTTTCATGTTAACTTCTTTCGAAAAAGCTTTATAAGCTTCCCAGTCGTTTTCTCTAACAGCCTTTTGTAGATTCTTCAACATGTTAGGATTAAACTCATGATATTCGCCATCTTTAATGAACTTGAAATGTCCAAAATCAGTTACTCTAGGAACATAATTATTACCATATCCCATAGTGTAGAACTCATAGTAATCCCTAGCCAAATCTTCTACATCTATACCTTCTATTTTGGATATAGTCCCTGTGAAATATTGACTTATCATTTTGTTTGAGATACCAATAGCTTCAAAGATTTGTGCTCCTCTGTAACTATTTATGTCAGAAATTCCCATTTTAGACATTATTTTGTAAAGACCTGCCTCAATAGATTTTTTGTAATTCTGTATGCCAGTGCTAATATCTATAGAAGAAATTTCACTATCGGTAGAACTTCCAGACTCGATCATGTCAGCAACAACATCATATGCTAGATAAGGATTTATTAGAGAAACACCATAGCCGATAAGAAGAGCAAAATGATGGTCCACTCTTGCTTCCCCAGTTTCAGCAATTATCGAGCAATTATTTCTTAACCCCTCTCTTATAAGCCTGTGATGTAAACCTGAAGCAACGAGTAACATTGGCACAAAGGCGTTTTCGTAATTTACACCTTTATCGCTCAATATTATTATGTTATGGCCTTGTCTTACAGCTTCCACACCTTTTTCGATTATCTCTTCCAGAACTTCTTCCATGTTAACTCCATCTTTGTCTGGTTTGTAAAGTGTGCTTATCACAACAGATTTGAAGTATCCATCGTTTAAGTTCTTAAGGTATTCTACTTCTAGATCGGTTATCACCGGCGACGTAAACTTAATAACTTTAGCGTTTTCAGGTTTGTCTACTAGAATATCTCCTTTAGGCCCTACATATGTATCGAGAGACATAACGAGTTTCTCTCGGTATGGGTCTATTGGTGGATTTGTAACCTGAGCAAACCTTTGCCTAAAGTAAGAAAATATATTTCTAGGTTTGGTGGATAGTAAAGGTAGAGGTGTGTCGTCTCCCATAGCCCCGACAGGCTCTTTACCTGTTTTTATCATCTCCGAGATCATCTTCTCCTTTTCGCCCGCGTCATAACCGAAAGCCCTCTGTTGCCTTATCAGTTCTTCTCCTTCAAAAAACTTTCTATACCCATCCAAACCAGCTTCATCGTTAACCTTTACCGTTATTATGTTTTTTATCCACTCGGAATAATCGTGTTTCTTTGCATATATCCGCTTTATTTCATCATTCTTTAACAAAGTTTTTCTATTGATATCAACTGCCAATATCTGACCGGGGCCAAGCCTACCTTTTTCAATTACCTTAGATTCATCTATTTCAACCATTCCAACTTCTGAACCAAGCACAAAAAGTCCATCATCCAGAAGAATATATCTAGAGGGTCTTAAGCCGTTCCTATCGAGTGTGGCAACTATATATTCCCCATCGCTCATCACAAGAGCAGCAGGACCATCCCAAGGTTCAGATATAAGAGCATTATACTGAAAGAAAGCTTTTACTTCTTTATCCATAAAAGGATCAGACTTATAAGCCTCCGGAACAAGGATCATTATCGAATGCATCAAATCTCTACCAGACATAACTAGAAATTCCAATACATTGTCAAGCTGAGAAGAATCACTCCCATAAGGCCATACAATAGGCTTAAGGTATTCTACGTCATCACCCCATACCTCTCTAGACAAAACGGATTCCCTAGCCTTCATCCAGTTATAATTACCTTGAAGAGTGTTTATTTCACCGTTATGTGCTAACATCCTAAAAGGCTGGGCGATAAACCAATTAGGAAGAGTGTTTGTGCTATATCTTTGATGGAAAATAGCAAAATCAGATATAAAATCAGGATCAGCTAAATCAGAATAAAAGTTCATAAGCTGAGGAGCTATCAAAAGCCCTTTGTAAACTATTGTTCTCGAAGAAAATGACGCAATATAACATTTATCTTCAAGTTCTTTCTCGTAAAAAATATGTTCTATCTGCTTCCTAGTTATATAAAGCTTTCTTTCAGTCTCTTTGGAATCATCTTTAACTTCTATAATAATTTGCTGAATATCAGGTAATGTTTGCCTGGCACTTTCTCCAAGAAATTCAGGATTTATTGGGACATTTCTCCAACCTAATATCTCAAAACCTCTACTATGGATGACATTTTCTATTATGTCCTTGCAAATATTTTTCATTTTATCGTCTTGAGGGAAAAAAATGACCCCAACAGCAAAATTACCTCTCTTTAGAGAAGGGTCAAAAACCTTAGCAAAAAATTCATAAGGTATCCTTAGTAAAAGACCTGCACCATCGCCTGTTTTAGCATCAGCACTAACAGCCCCTCTGTGAGTAAGGTTAGACACAGCCTTAACACCACTTATAACAATGTCATGAGACCTTTCACCATAAATGTTGGCAACCACACCAACACCGCATTCATCATGCATACTTGAAATCAACTTTCCCCAATCAACATCTCTCATAGAAACCTCATAAAATATATAGAGTGCCAATTAAATTTAAGAAAATTCCTTCAAAAAAATCAATTTTATAACTTAGAGAAATCAGGAATTTCTATTTAAGGATTTTTATTAGCATCTATCTAGGGTAACTCCCACCCACCCGTCCTTTAGTTACTCATAGGGGGCTTCCGCCCCCTAAGAATACCCCCATTTTTTGGCAAGTTAATTATAGAGAGCTTTCGACCTCTAGTGTACCCCAATTATCCAAAGAAGGTGCCCCTATTTAAAAAAGTGCCTTAGAAATAAGTGCTTTAGATACCTAAGACAAATGCCTCTTTTTTGATCTGAGTTAAGTAACTCTTTTTTTGCTTTTTAGCATTCTATTTAGGGTAACTCCCACCCACCCTGAGGCTAAGGAGGCTAGGCCTCTTTTCTTAATTGTAGGGGTTTCATCCCCTATTTCAAAAAAGCGCCTTAGGCGCCCCACATTTTTTTTAAAAAGTGTCCTAGGCACCCCCTAGTGATACCCCCATTTTAAAGGAAGCGCATTAGACCCTCTTAGACACCCATTTCTTTGTTAGAGAATTTTTCCTAAGTAGAAATTCCTGGGTGTCAAGCAACTTTTTTTGAAACAAAGTCACGATAGTATTAAAATAGCGAATTATGAAAAGTCTGGTTATTTGTTTTACGCTGGTTTTAGTTATATCTATTACGCTTTTTGCTCAACCTTTTCCTACGGAAACACCTGAAGAAAACTATCCTTCAACGACATTTCCAAATATTTTAGGTGCTGCCGGACCGAAAAAAGTTCCAAGATTTTATTTCCCTGAGATTGAAACCTTAACTAACATCATTACAGCTAGTTTTAACAATACAGATGTGCAATCTATTTTAGCTCTGTTTAGAAGAGAACTTGCTAACTATACAGTTGTTATTTCTCCTAAAGTTTTTGGTAGAAATGTATCTGTAGATTTCAAAAACACGAGTATTTCGAAAGCTTTAGAAATAGTTTCAAGATTGGCAGATATCTATATTCTTGTAGATAAAAATACTATATTTTTCTTGTCATATGATGAGTATGAGAAGATACTCAAAGACAACTTTATGGAGACCAGGTTTTATGATTTAAGGTTTGTTAGTCCTAAAGATGTTAAAGAATTTATAAAAACCACACTTACACCTATAGGTGATGTGCTTGTTGATATTAAAAACAACGCTGTTTTAATTAAAGACGTTAAGTTTAACTTTATGAGCATAGAAAATCTTCTGAGAGAAATAGGTGTTTCACCTAAGGTTGTGATGATAAAAGTAGAAATATGGCAAATAGACAGAAATGACACTCTGGATTACGGTTTAGATTTGAAAATTGATAATATCATAAAAAGTTTGCCATCTGTATCTCTCTCTGGTCCTTCTATAAATACAGAAAGTGGATTATTTTCTGTTAAAATCGAAACTGGTGCTCCTGATGGTGGAACTGTATCAAGTATTATAAAAGCACTTTCCAAGTATGGAAATGTTAAACTCATATCTACTCCTCGTGTTGCGTGTAGAAATGGCGAGAAAGCTAAAATACTCATAGGTGATAAAATTCCCTACATAAAAAGTATAATAAAAGAAACATCTCAAACGGGTTCTACTACTTCTCAGTTAGATTTTGTCGAGGTTGGTATAAACCTCGAAGTCGAACCAAGGATTACTATAAGTGGGGAGATAGCTATAGATGTAAGTGTGGGTATTTCTTCACATAGGTTTATAGACTTATCTTCTGACTTAAAAGCTCCGCAGATAAACACAACCGAAGGTAAGATAACCGTAGTCTCTAGAGATGGCATTCCTATAATAGTAGGTGGTCTTGAAAAAATCAACGAAGTTGTAAGAAAGTCTGGTATCCCGCTTCTTAAAGACATACCGGTTATAGGGGATATTCTATTCTCATCTACTTCAAAGGAGAATACTAAATCAACTATACTCATAGTTTTAACACCTGAGATTATTGACTACAATTTACCTCAAACTCCGTATATAGAGAAAGACGAAATAAAAGTGAAATAATGTTGATATTTCTTAGATTGTTCCGAAAATAACTCATAAGAGGAGAAGTTATGACAATTAACAATGATGTCAGAATGATTACGTTAAATCCTAGGCATATATCAGATGTTTCTGTAAAAGAAACCAAGAACATCGAGAAAAATTTTGCAAATGTGTTATTTGAGTTGATTGATGAGGCTAATTTGAAGAATGTTAAGGCTACAGAACTTCAGAAACTAGCAACAATTTCTCCAGAAGAAATAAATGTCCATGATGTTATTATAGCAGAAGAAGAAGCCAGAATAACTTTGCTTTTTGCTAAAACTGTAATAGACAAAGCTATCACGAGTTGGAAAGATTTACTTAACCTAAGGTAGCATATGACTGAAACATCTGAAGTCAAATTAGAATATTTTGTTTTAGCATATGAGTTAGCTAACAGGGTTAAAGGTGTGGTATCACCTAACCCAGCCGTGGGCGCTGTAATTGTGAAGGGCGGTAAAGTTATTTCCGTAGGTGCTACCCAGCCTAAGCTAGGTAAACACGCAGAAATTGTCGCAATAGAAAATGCCAAAGTTCCATTGTTCGGAGCAACTATGATTGTTACATTAGAACCGCATCAGTTTGAGAGTCATAACCCACCCTGCACTGAGAAAATAATAGAAAGCGGTATAAAAAAAGTTTATGTAGGCACCATAGACAAAAACCCTAGAGTCAGTGGTAGAGGTATAGAAAGATTAAAGTCGGTAGGCATTGAAGTAAGACTCGGGTTTCTCGAAGAAGATCTCTTGGAACTAAATGAAGATTTTTTCAAGTTTGTAAGCACTGGTAAGCCTTTTATAACAGTGAAATATGCGATGACTTTGGATGGTAAATTAGCTACAATAACCGGAGATTCTAAGTGGATATCTAACGAACATAGTAGGGAATTTGTTCATTCTGAGATCAGGAGAAAAGCTGATGCCATTCTTGTAGGGGTAAACACAGTGATAGCTGACAACCCACAGCTCACCATAAGATACAAGAAAAAAGAGTACCTTTACAAACAACCTTTAAGATGTGTAATTGATCCCTTTGGAAAAACTCCTTTAGATTCTTATCTAGCAAGTGACGAACTACCTACGCTTTTCTTTGTTTCGGAAAAGGTAAATAAAGACTTTGTAGAATACATAAAAAACAAACCAAATAAATCATATAAGGTTGTGTCGCTAGTTAATGATAGGTTTTGTGATCTGAAAGAAATTGTGGATATACTGGGCGAGAAGAAAATAATAAGTCTTCTAGTAGAAGGGGGAGGAGAGATAATAGGCCAATTTTTCGATAATAATCTAGTAGACAAAGTTTTTGTTTTTATTTCTCCTAAGATAATAGGTGGCAGAAATGCTAAGGTTGTAGGTGGCAACGGTATACAAAGAATGGAAAACGCTATAAAAGTTAATGATATTTCAGTTATCAGAATAGATGATGATGTGTTGGTAAAAGGGTATGTTGGGAAAGGTTCACAAAAATGACAAAATATCAGTAGCCAAAATACCCGAAGAGAATGTAAAGAAAATTATAGAAAAAATAATTTTTTACTATAAACAAGGAAATACGGTAAGAGCGGAAAAGTTAGGTTATGCTTTTTATGAAATGCTGCCTTTAAAAATAAAGAAGATAGTAAAGCTTTCAAGTTTCTTAAATGGTAGCATGTTTGAGCTAGATCATAATATTCTTACAGGAGAGTCTTATATTGATTTGCTATTGGCAAAAAGACTGATTTTCGATGGTGAGCTAGAAAAATTCAAAAATATCTGTCTGACTGTTCTGAAAAAGTCCAAGGATCCTCTTTCTATCTTGTATTCGCTTAAGGAACTCAAAGTGTTTGAATATGGTAAAATAAAAGAACTCATTCCTAAATACATACTCGTTGATACAAACACTTTACGAACTAAATATCTAAGCTTGTTTTTACAAGAGAAATATTCTGAAGCTATCGAAGTAATGTCAAAATTCTTTTCAGTAAATCCTCACCCAGAGATACTTATAGACCTTTTGGATTTTTGGTTTTATACCAATCAACCCGTTGAGTTACTCAACCTTTGCGTATCAATGACTAAAGAAAACAAACACAATTTCTACGTGGACTATATGATCGCATTTTCTTTGTATTCACTATCCAAAATAAATGATGCTATATTAGTCTTAGAAAGACTTCACGAACTTTTCCCAAAAAACTCTAATATACTCTATAACCTTGCTAATTGCCACTATAGAGCAAAAAATTATGAAAAGGCTATAAAATACCTTGAAAAAATAGAAACTAGAAAAAGTATTGAAGACTTCTTAAGTGGGGTGTGTAACTTTTGTATTTCGAATTACAAAAAAGCTGAAGAAGACTTTTTAAAGTCCTCTCATGATGAAAATTTGAAGTTTTTTTCTTTGTATAATCTAAGTATTTCCGAGTTTTACCAAGGCAAAAAGTCAGAAGCCATCGAAAACATATTAAAATTTAGAAATTCTTTATCATCGGATTACTATGGTATTACTAGATTGAATAAAGTGCTTTCTTTGATGAGAAGAAAATCCAGAAAAATACCTTTACTGATAAAGTGGTTTATAGCAGTAATAAGCCTAGCTGGATTATGTGGTATAGTTCTATATTATTTAGATTTCTTTGAAATCAAGAACATAGTTACTAATCTTCTAGACAGTTTAATAGAATTAGTAAAATTTTACTTCAAGAGGTGAGAATCTATGAACAAAGCTAAAATGATGTTAAATTCTGTGCTCCACGAAAAGAATAAAATAAACAAAAGCATTTTGATAAAGTACTATATTGAGGAATATAAAAAACTAAACCCCACTTTTGTTCCACAAATTTTTGAGGTTTTTCTGGAACATATCGCACATACGAAAGACCTAGAAACCCTAGAATTGATAACATCAAACTTTGCACAAGAACTAGCAATGTATGGCGTAGAAAGTATAAGATGGTTAGAAGTTATCGTGGAATATCTAATAGATAAAGGCTATATAAACCTACTAGTTAAGATATCCCCTATACTTGAAAACTTTGGTAATAAACATATTTTTAGACTTTTGAAAAAGCTTGTTAAAAATCCGAATATAACCTCATACGTAAAACCTGACGATGTATACGTATTGAAAAAAGCTATGTTTAATATAAAGGACAACATTTCTGCAAAGAAAAATTCAAAAGAGAAACTAGATATTATCCTTCCGGACGATATATTTAAATGGAGAAAAATTACTCTATGAACACAAGAGAAAATAGGATCAAACTTCTATACGACATAATAGGTGCCCCTTATTTTTGCTCTTATAATGAGCTAAAAAGCTACTTTAGAAGAAAAATAAAGGAATATCATCCCGATATTTCCAGCAAACCAGATGTATCAAAAACAAGACAACTAATATCCTCCTTCAAAATACTAGAAAAGTTATACCTATCCGGCGAGATAGAACTTATTAGAAAAGAAATCAACTCACCAAATAAAAATCCATCTACTACTACAAAATATTCACCCACATTAAGGAATAAAAAAAGCACCTTCGTAAAAAGTATTTTTAGCGATAGGTCTAGGTTTATCCTAACGTTATTGTTTACTATCACAGGTGTAATACTATTTTTCACATCCAATAGTATATTCGTTTTCTTACTAGGTTTAAGTATAGTCATATTAATTTTGTATGTCTATAGAACCATATAAGCCTTTCATTATTCCTTACTTTGATAAAATCCAGTCCTATTAAAAGTATCTAAGAAAACTCTAATAAAAACTCTATTTGTGAAATATCTTCTACAGATATAAAAATAAGAATCCAGAAATTTTTCAACATGCTCTAATCAAGTTCCTAAAGATCAAAAGAATATCTTATATCATTGAAAGTTAAATAAAATTATTATCTGAAGCATTTGTAACAGAAATTTCTATTTAAGAAAAAAATTCTCTAGCGGAGAAATCAGAAAATAAAAAAGGCAGGTGCCTGTGACACTTCTCTAAAAAACGGTGGTGACTAGGACACTTTCTTAAATAATGGGGGTACCTAAGGGTGCCTATGGCACTTTTCTAAAAAAACGGGGGTATTCTAGGGGGCATAGCCCCCTCAAAGGGAGTACCCTTAGAGGGCGTAGCCCTCTAGAATAACAATTAGGGAGGGTGAGTGGTAAGGTACCCTAGATAGATTCTAGATAGCAACCAAGAGTTACCTAACTTCAAGGAAAGAATGAGAATTCATCAGATACTTTTTAAAATGGGGGTACACTTAGGGAGCGAAGCCCTTTAGAATTAAGAGAAGAGACTTAACCTCAGGGCGGGTGTCTAGGACGATCTCTTTAAATAATGGGGGGGTATTCTTAGGGGGCGGAAGCCCCCTATAAGTAACTTAAGGGCAGGTGGGTGGGAGTTACCCTAGATAGGATGCTAATAAAAATCCTTACGTAGAAACCTCTGGTATTTACAATTCATAAAAAGAAAAAGTATACCATATTCGTTTAACATTTTTTGTATGAAAACCATAGGTAGGGTTGTGCTTAAGAAAAGCAGTGAAAAGAAGATAGTAAATTTTTATCCCTGGGTGTTTAAAGACGACATACAAGAAAGCGAGATTTCATATGGCAGTGACGGTATAGTGGATATTCTAGGGTCAAACGGAAGATTTCTAGCAAAAGGTTTTTATTCAAATCAATCTAAAAATCCAGTAAAAATAATAGCGTATTCAAAGGAGTTAAATATCGAACAGGAAATAAGAAAGAGGATACTTTACTCTCTAGAGAAAAGGTTCAGGATGATAAAAAACAAACAGATAGATCCAAATAATTTCAGAGTGGTTTTTTCTGAAGCGGATTTCATTCCAGGTCTTGTTATAGACAAATACGGAGATACTGTAGCCTTTCAACTAAGAAATAGGTTTACTGAATCGATAAGAGAAGTCATCATAGATTCCATCTCAAAAGAGCTAGGGGCAAGGAAAATATATGAAAGAAGCGATAACGATAGCAGAAAAGTGGATGAAAAACTCTCACCTAGAAATATTCCTGTGAAAGGTCATATCCCAGAGAGAATAATAATCCAAGAAGGTGATGTGAAGTTTAGTTTCTCACCATTTAAAGGGCAGAAAACTGGTTTCTTTCTTGATCAGTATCCAAATAGATTACTTGTTAGAAAACTTTGCAAAAAAGGTATAAAAGTCTTGGATGTATTTAGTTATGTTGGTGGATTTGGAATACACTGTGCTAAAAGTGAAGCAAATGTGGTATGTATTGAAAAAAATGAAACTTTCGCGAATTTGATAAGAGAAAATGCTGAAATGAATGGATTGGTAAGCAATTTGAAAGTGATAACAGGTGACGCATTTGAGAAAATAAAAGAAATCGATGATAAATTTGATATAATAGTTCTTGATCCACCGACATTCGTTAAAAGCATATCAGAATCTCGGAAAAGACTGCCACTCCTGATAGATTTAATAAAAAATTCATTTGAACTACTTCAGAAAGATGGCAAGTTAATAGTATTTACTTGCTCTTATAATCTACTTAAAGAACATTTTGTAGCAGCTATAAGAATAGCAGCTATGGAAAGTAAAGTCAGAATAGCAGTCGAAGGGGAATTACTTCAGTCTCCGGATCATCCATGGATATTACAGATCCCTGAAACTCTTTATCTAAAGGGACTCGTTATAAGTAGGTATTAATTTTTTGTTTTTGTATTAGATGATTTATTTAAGAATTCTTATCAATTTTTGATACTTCTTCCCTATTTCTTATCTTATCGATGTGAATTAAAATTGCTTTGTAAAACAAATACTCTCAATAAACTTTTAATTAAAATGGATAAATATGGATCACCAAATTCTAATAACATACTAAAACATAATATTTTTGTGCTTTATAGCAAGTAATAAATATCGTTATTTTGAATACACTTAAAAACTCCACAAATTTCTAAGGTTTTTTAAGAAATAGAACCCAATTGTAATATCCAATTATTGGAACTTTTATAGATCTTAACTTTTTTATGAACTTACGTTTTAGATATATATCATTCCCAAATCCAATACGTTTCAGAATAAAATCAGTAATGGGGAACCAAAACAGTGTTTTTCTGCTATCGATTATATTAAAACCAGTTTGCTTTACTTTTTCTAAGAGTTCATCATCTTTTGTGTATTCTCTTACATGAGTTGGATCTATAACCCACTTACCTTCTGAATTCTTATAAAAATACCATCCATACCACTTTTTAAAGACTGTTGTAAGATATGCTAATCCGTCTTTTTTAAGTATCTTGAAAATCTCTCCAAGGAGTTTAAGATCATCGTTTACATGTTCAATGACTTGATTGCAAACAACAAAGTCTACTTGATCTACCATATACGAAGATGATTCTGTAGCATCTCCCACAAAAGCTTTTACCTTTGGAAGTATCGAAGAAAGTCTCTGAATTCTTTCTGGTGAAATATCCACAGCATAAATATCTTTGAAATTTCTTAAAAGTCCGCTTTGCTCCATAGCAAATAATACACTACCCATCCCCACATCCTACATCTAAAAGTGAAAGATTATCCTTATTAAAATAATTCCTTTTTAAAATCTCTTCTAGAAAAGGAGCTAATTCTTCTACATCATCAATATAGTATTGTATGAATTTTCTAGAATAGTCCCCGGAATACATGTAATTATTCATCTTCCCGAAAGATTATACAATTTACCTTAGATGTTCTATCAAATTAAACTCATATATTGTATCATTGACATTGATACTTAGATTTCTCCTAGATCTCCTAGTATTAAATAGTTTCTCATGTTGATTTGGCTTTTCGATAGTTTGATACTCAGATGGTACTTTTCATTGTGCCTAAAAGTGCTTAAAGCACTTGTATCTAAGAAACTTTTTCTAAAACGAGGGTACTACTAGGGGGCGAAGCCATTTAGAACGACAACTATGAGGATTGAGAAGAAATTCCTCTAAATAGGACGTTAAGTAAATCGAGGTAATCTTAGAGGGGTGCCTTAGGCACTTTCTTTAAAGAATGGGGGTATTACTAGGACGTAACTCCTATAATTAAGAAAAGAGACTTAGTGCCTATGGCACTTTCCTTAAAAAATGTGGGTATTACTAGGACGTAGCCCCATATAATTAAGAAGAGAGGCTTAGCCTCTAAAAAATGGGGGTATTCTAGGGGGCGAAGCCCCCTATGTAACTAAAGGGATGGGTTGGGTGGGGAATTACCCTAGATGGATGCTAAGAAAAATTCTTAAATAGAAACCTACAGCATAGCAGAATAAGATTTACTTTTAGAAAACTAATAGAAGAATGTTATCACTCTAAAGCTTTAACATAATAGTATCAGTTGGCGTATCTCCCCCACAGATAACTAAATGCCTGATAGTAAATTACCATAAATAAGAAATAGTCACTTACCTATACAGAAATTAGAAAATATTCTATCCATCAGATCTTCTGTAGTGACTTCGCCTATCATCTCACCTAAGTAAGAGATAGCATCCCTAATTCCTATGGATATAAATTCGTCTGGCATTTTTTCATCAATGGTATTTATAGCATTTTCTAGAGATTCTATTGTAGCTTCTATAAGCTGGTAATGTCTCTCGTTGTTTACAAGTATGTTATTTATTTCCTGTTCTACATCTCCTATGGTATGAGATATGATTATATCAGAGATTAAGTCTATGTTTTGACCGGTTTTTGCAGAAACTTCTATAACCTCGGTTGGGTATATATCGTATTCTTTTAAGATTTTTAGTATTTCTGATTTTCTTTTTTGTATGCTTAAACTGTCTATGGAATCTATCTTGTTTAAAACTAGAAACTTTATTTTTTCCCTAGCGAAATCCCTAATATTAGATACTACGACAAGGTCATTTCTCGAAACTTTCTTAGAAACATCAAAAACTAGGATCACAACATCAGATTTCTGAATACTTTCAATAGTTCTTTTTATACCTTCTTTTTCTATGATATTTTTAGTTTCTCTTATGCCAGCTGTATCAAATATAGTAACAGGTACACCTCTTATAGATGTTATATCCTTGACAACATCTCTAGTAGTTCCAGGTATCTCAGAGACTATAGATCTGTCTTCCCCTAGAATTCTATTCATTATGCTGGATTTTCCTACATTTGTCTTTCCTGCTATACATATTTTTAATCCCTGAGTGAAAAATCTAGATTTCTTTGATTTAGATAGTATCTCTTCTAAGTCTTTTTTGATTTTTTCGATATTATACTTTATGCTTTCGTAGTCTCTTTCAGCCAAATCTTCTTCCGGATGATCTATTAGGACTTCCAAATGTGCTAACACATTTAAAAGATCATCTTTGACCTTGTTTACTTTTTCAGAAAGCTTTCCATCAAGAAGTTTTCTAGATATCTTTAGCGAAGATAGGTTATTCGAGAATATCAATGAATTCACCGATTCTGCCTGGATCAGGTCTATCTTCCCATTCAAAAAAGCTCTTTTAGAAAATTCTCCCGGCAAAGCCATCCTCAGCCCCTGCTTTTTCAGAAGTTCTACTATTTTAGCTACTACTAAAGGGTTACCGTGACAATTTATCTCCACAACATCTTCACCAGTATAAGAATTAGGTCCTCTCATAACTGAAACCAAAACATCATCTATTTTCTCTTCGCCATCTACAATAAAACCATAGTGAATAGTATGAGTTTTGACTTTATCTAACGGAGTTTTACCTTTGAAAATTTTCGAAACACTTTCTATAGCTTTACTACCTGAAACTCTTATTATAGATACCGGTGAATGAACGTTGGGGGTTATAGGAGCAAATATGGTATCCTCATCTAAAAAAACTTCTCTCATGTTCCTCCCTATCTACAGACAACTCTAGTGTTAAAGTATAATATGGATTTTCAAAAAGCTAAAACGTAAAAAAATAACATCGCCCTAAAGTTCTTAATCTACAGATATCAGCTTACCAAAAATTATCATAGATAAAGTTTAGCTTATCAAATTTATGAGAATGTCTAATTATGTCATCTATTGAGTTTGAGAGATTAGAAGATTTATTATTGTTATAGAGGTAAAGTTTCGTATGAATAATGGGTTTGATTTAGAGATAGTTGATGAAATAGTTATGAAAAGCAAAGAAGAGATTGTAAAAGTTATGTATGAAATGGGCATTGTTGGGGTTTCTGATGCTATAGTTGACACATTTATAAAGTCTATAAGAATAGCCAAGAGTGATGCGACAGTAATAATATATGGCGAGAGTGGGGTTGGTAAGGAGCTATTCGCCGAAGTAATACACAAGTTTAGCAAGAGAAAATCTGCTCCGTTTGTAAGAATAAACTGTGCAGCCATCCCAGAAACTCTTTTGGAAAGTGAATTGTTTGGATATGAGAAAGGCGCTTTTACTGGAGCCAACAAAAGCAAACCTGGGTTATTCGAGACAGCAAATGGCGGAACTATATTTCTAGATGAAATAGGTGAAATTTCAGTTTCAGTCCAAACAAAGTTGTTGAGAGTGATAGAAGAGAAAAAGATAATTCGAGTGGGAGGAATAGAAAATAAAGATGTAGATGTAAGGATAATAGCAGCTACCAACAGAGATCTGTGGGAAGAAGTAGCAAGAGGTAATTTCAGAGATGACCTTTTCTATAGGGTTAATGTGATTTCACTGTATATTCCACCGCTACGGAATAGAAAAGAGGACATAATACCTTTGGCAGAATATTTTATGAAAACATTTTGTGAAAGAGAGAGAAAACCTTTGAAAAAGTTTCAAGAAGATTTTTACGAATTTTTATTGACTTATCCATTTCCCGGAAATGTACGAGAGTTATCTAATTTTATTGAAAGAGCAATAGTATTATCCGACAATGATACAATAACTTTAGAGTATATACCAGAGTATGTTTTTCATATACCTTCCTCCATAAAAAACCAAAAACCTGAAACCATAATAAACACTTTCAAATCGAAAGAAAAAACAGATATCATAATAGCACTAAAGAAAACAAACTTTAACCTTTCAAAAGCCGCTAAACTTCTAGGAATGCATCGAAATACTTTGTCTAGGAAAATAAAGGAGTATGAGATAAAAATACCTAAGTAAGATTATTTTTTACGAATTACAGAAATTTCTTATTCAAGAAAAAAAATTCTCTAACGGAGAAAAGAGTGCCTTGGGCACTTTCCTTAAATAAATAATGGGGGCGCCTAAGGCGCCTTCTTTAAATAATGGGGGTATCACTAGGGGGCGAAAGCCCCCTGTATGTAACTTAAGGGTGGGTGGGAGTTACTATAAATAGGATGCTAAGAAAAATTCTCAAGTAGAAACCTCTGATTAGATATGGAGAATTGTTGAAAATAGTTTTTTGTAGGTTTATAATAAGCCCGTAATTTGACTTATGTAATAAGGGGGTACGTTATGAAGAAAAAAGCGTTTCTCTCGTTAGCTGTGATAATTTTACTTTCGTACTTAGTTGTAAGTTGTAATATTGGGGGCAAGGAGATTTATTACCCTTTATCTCATTATACTCTCATGACTCTAGATACCCCTACTAAAAAAGTAGTTTACCTAGACTGGGGTTTTCCTCTTGTGTATGCTGGTTCTATAAAAACTAACATTGAGGTAAAAGGAAATAAAACTAACGAGATAGTTTATGTGCTTGTTTTAAACGAAAAAACAGGGGACAAGGGATGGGTTTCTCTTTCTTCAGTTATAAAGGACCCGGTATCAAAGATTTCTATTTTGAAACCTACTCAGATTTACAAAGAACCGGATGAGTTCTCTCGCTCGTTCTTTAATTTATCTTCTCCAGTTATAGGTTATCTAGTCGAAGTAAAAGATGGTTGGGGACGTGTAATGTTATATAGAAGTTCTTATAGACTCTTTACTGGCAAAACTGATTGGACAACCTATGAGTGGGTTAAACTATCAGATGTCTCAACGAACTCTGTTGATGCCGATTTACTTTCTATACTTTATACATCATTTGAGAGGTATTCCAAATGGAAAGATAATATAGTTAAAGCCACAGGAAGTGAGGCTCAGAAAATTACTAACGAAATAGATAAAGAGATAACTTATCTTGAAAATGTTATAAAAAACTTTAAAAGCAAAGGTATATCTCTAAGTGCAGAAGATTACGCAAATGTCATTTATTCTGATATTAGAAAATTGATATATCCTGGAGAAGAATCATCAGAAGGTGAAGTTGAAGGCGAAGGTCAAGAAGAAGAAGACCATATTCATAGCGATGACTTAGAGTAAAATGTTGGTTATTTAAGTGTAGTGTCTAAAAATATTGATAGAAAATGGGGATTGCTTGTTGATTAAGGTTTCCAGACATAACCCCATTTTAAAATTAGGATAATATCTTTACCTACCCTAAGAGATTTTACATGGGGCTTCGCCCCCTAGAATACCCCCGAGGCTAAGCCTCTTTTTTAATTGTAGGGGGGGTTCCGCCCCCTATTTTAAAAAAGTGCCTTAGGCACCTTTTAGAAGGAAAAATTTTTGTTAAATAGAAATTCCTGGAAACAATTCCAATGAAAATAGAAATCGTGATTTCTTTTTTTTACAATACGGTACAATAGTTATGGAAATAACTGTAGTAGTAGTTGGGCAAAACCAAACAAACTGTTACCTATTATCTCAAGAAGGTAAATGTATCATAATAGATCCCGGTGATCACCCTGATTTAATCTTGGAAATCATAGAAAAAAACAACCTGGAAATATCCGGAATAATCAATACACATGGACACTTTGATCATATACTTGGAAACAACGAAATTATGAACAAAGTAAATACTGAGTTGATGATAAATGAATTTGATATAGACTACCTCCTAGATCCCTTTAAAAACCTTTCCGCTTACATACTAAACAGACCATTTTACTCTAAAAGTCCAACAAGAATACTTTACGACGGGGACATAGTGAAATTCGGCAACGATGAAATATTATGTATTCACACCCCAGGACATACTCCGGGTAGTAGCTGTTTTTATATAGAAAAACAGAAAATTATTTTTACTGGAGACACTTTATTTAAGTTTTCTTTTGGTAGAGTTGACCTAGTAGGTGGAGACGCTGAAAAGATGAAAAAATCTCTTAAAAAACTCTATTCTACAATACCAGGTGACACGCTGTGCTTACCAGGACACGGTGAAAGTTTCATGATGAAGGATTTAACAAACTGGCTAGAAAATATCTTAAGAGAAGAGTTCTAGACCATGAGCGGGAAACGGGACTCGAACCCGCGACCCTCGGCTTGGAAGGCCGATGCTCTACCAACTGAGCTATTCCCGCTTGATTAAGCACCAAAAATTTTATAAAAATTCCTCACAAAATTCAAGTTTGCATAATTCGTAACCAGAGGTTTCTACTTAAGAATTTTTATAAGAATTTTTATTAGCATCCATCTAGGGTAATTCTCCACCCACCCGCCCCTTAGTTACTTATAGGGGGCGAAGCCCCCTAAGATTACCCCCTCTTAGAAAAAAAGTGCCCTAGGCACAGTGCCTTAGACACCCTCATTCTCTAAAAGAGTAAACTTTTCCTTTGATGCGAATTATTACCCCTTCTTTAAGCTAAGTAAATTTTGTATGCTTTTTAGCATTCTATTTAGGGTAACTTCCCACCCACCCCTTAGTTACTTCTAGGGGGTCCCACCCCCTAAGCATACCCCTTTTTTGGTAAGTTAATTATAGGGGGCTACACCCCCTAGTGTACCCCCATTTTTTAAAGAAGGTGCATTAGGCGCCACCGTTTCAAAATTAGGGTAATATCCTTACCTACCCTAAGAGATTCTAAAAGAAAAAAGAGAAAAAAGCCAGATCTATAAACACCTATTTATCCCCTACCCTCCTTCTTTTGTTTGTGGAGGACAAAGCCCTCCAAACCCACTCAATAGAGGGGGCTATAAATGTTTCGCCTACGCGTATATTTTCATTCTTATTATGTATCTCTATTGGAGAAGCTTTTCTTAGGTAGAAATTCTTATCCTGCTAGGGGTTATTCACTAAGTTGATGCTACCCTCGTGGAGGCTAAAAATATCTCTTTAACCAACGTTAAAGTGAGCTACTTCCCACCCACACCACCCTTTAAGTAAGGGGAACTTTGTTCCCCTTAGTAAAATCCACCTTTTAGAAATTCTATTAGGGAAAACAATTCTATCTCTATTAGATTCTACTGGAGATATTCGTTAGGAGGGTATAAACTTTATCTTGATGGAGGGGAATTCTCAGTTTATAATTAGAAAGTCATGAGGTTTAAAAAAGATTTTATAATTATGTTTCTCTCACTGGTATCTTATATCTTCCTTTTTAACTTTCAAAGTATTGCGAAGGAATCTAGTGCTATAGAGATCCAAAATGTTATTGACAATCTCAAAAAAACAATCAATAAACCTTTTTATATTCTCGTAAAAGATATAGAAAAAAATGAAGTTATTTATGTTCATGACGAATATGATATCGGGGGTAAATCTATACCTTTAGGATCACTCATAAAAGTATTCTCCGTAATAGCAAAGTTCAAGAATCATCCAATTGACCCTTCAGAAACCCATTTTTGTAGGGGTTGGAATACTGATCTCTCAGAGATCCAATGCTGGCTAAAGAAAGGTCATGGAAATACCAGTTTAGTTCCTGCTATCGCAAATTCCTGCAATATCTATTTCTACAACTTTGTTAAAGATATCGACTTTAGTCTTTTTATTGACACACTAAAAGAATGGGACATACTAATAGGTAGCGAAAACTGGGGGAAAAGATATATCACAGAAAGAGAACAGATAATGGCAATGATAGGGAAAATGAATATCTTAAAATTAAGACCTAGCGATATACTCGAAAGTTATACTAAAGTTCTATTTAGCGACAAACTAACTGAAGATATAAAGGAAATACTGATAGAAGGGATGAGCCTTTGCTATCGCAGAGGTACTGCTAGTGGTGCAAGAGAAAAACTTCGACTTTCTGAAAACCTACCAATAATTTGTAAAACAGGTACAGGTGTTTTCGAGAAAGATGGTAAAATAGATATAAGGAAAACAAATGGAAGTTTTATAGGTATCTTAAATAACAGATATGCAGTTTTTGTATTTGTAGAGAATTCAACAGGTGCTAAAGAACCTTCAGAGATAGGGCTTATTCTACTAAAAAAGTTCTTAAGTAGAAATTTCTATGACAAAACTACAAAATATTTAAGGTGAACGGCAAAATTATAGAGAAAGTAAACGATATAGCACTTTCAGTAAAACTTAGGATCAGAAGAGAACCTTTCTACACGTTTCAAAAGAGGATAAATCATCTTCAATTTTGACAGAGATATCAAACAGAAAGCGGAGTTTATGAAAATTATCGAGAATGAAATGCTGAATTGTAAAAAACATCCACTTCATACTACGAGAACAAACGCAGTACCGGGCGTAGGTAATTACAATACAAAATTAATGATCGAGTGATCAACCCCACTCAACCCTTACTTTGCTCTCATTTTTCTTATGCATCTGTTAGAGGAATTTTTCTTAAGTAAAAATTCCTGGGTATTTTCCTATTGAGGTTTGAATAGTATCCTTAATTTGATATATTATTTATTAGTAGTTTTATGAACTTAAGGATTCTTTTCGAAAAAATAGTAATTCTTTCTCTTTTACTATTCTTTGGTTTCTTATCAATTGTATTTGTATTTAATTCTTTAATAAATTTTAGAAAAAACTTTACTTCTAACCTTTTAAAAAATCTTGGGGTTGTTGAATATTCTTCAGCTGCGATGTCTCCCCTTTTCGAGTTTTACTTGAAAGACCTGAAAGTCTCAAATGAGAGTTTGAACCTAAGCTTATATCAGATGAAATTTCATTTATCTCCCGTTAATTTTATTGTAGGTAAAAATGTTTTAGATAATGTTTTTATAAGCAATATTTCACTAGTTATTTTATCTGGAAATTCTTCCGGAACAAATCACGTTGAATTGAAAAGGTATCTAAGCGAATACGTTAGTAATTTTGGAAATGTAAAAGTTTTCATAGCTGATGGTTCTGTTTTATTAGGTGGAAGTAGATTGCATTTTAATAAGTTCTTGATTCAGAACCAAGATGGAGATATATCAGTTGATATCATTACTTATTTACAACTTTTACCTTTATCCTTCGGTGAGATGAGTAATTTTGCTTCGTTTAAGGTTGATACTTCTTTAATTCTGAAGCCTCACGAGAATTTTGGTGTAAAGGGTATCATAAAAGTCAAAGATATAAACATATATTCATATTCCGTTGATGAGATTTCTCTTTTAATCTTTGGGGATTTGGACTTAGTTCAAGTTTTTGGTTTTAATGAGAAGTATTCTACAGAAATAAAAATAAGTAACTTTTCTCAAGTTGAAGGTAAATTCTCAATTGAAGATTTAATAGGCGATAAAATCACTATCCAGACTAGAGAATACATTTCAAATTTAGGTTATGTATCTGACCTTATTAGAAGTGTTTTATCCAGGTCTGACATAGAGTTTTTTTGGGGGAATGGAAATTACTATCTGTCAGTTAATTCAAGCAGTTTGAACCTTCTACTATCAGGAGATAAGGCAGGAGCAAAAATACTTCTAAATTCCACAACAAGTAATGGAACTCTATCTTTCTACTTCCAAGATAGTATGGGATTTGGGAGTTTCAGAAATATCCAGATGATGGGTAATAGGATCGACGGGAGGTTTGTAGTTTCTCTCTCTGGTGAGCTAAATTCCGTGAACGTGTACAATTTAATGGTCAATAGAAAAAGTTTTATTTACCCCTTGAGGCTTGAATTTAAGGATCTAGGTAACATCGTTTTTAGGTCCAAAGTTTTAGAAGGTCATTTTTCTCTATCTGAAAAACCTTTTGTGGACTTTGACGCTAAAACTGAGTTTTTGTATTTGTTGTCAGACGCGCTTAAACTAGGTATACCCAATGTTGGTAATGGTAGTATCAGAGTAAATCTGGATCCTCTTGGTTATTTTTACGGCGTCTTAGATACGGATTTAGTTAGTTCTGAGATTTACGTTAGGAACGGTCTGGTGAGACTAAAAAAAATGAACTTTAGATTTTTAGGTATAGATTCTTCCGGGAATCTTACAATAGATACAAATCAAAATTTAGTTGGCGTTTTGGAAGTAAAAACCCCGATAGAGAAGTTTTTTACCGAGGTCAGAATATCAACGAATAGAGTTTACATTTTCTCTAAGGATAAGCTACTTTTAGATGGAATAATATTGGGCAAATCATTTAAGCTGAATTTCTTGGTTAATAACTTTAATTTTGGGAACTTTTATATTGAAAAGGTATCTGGTTTTGTTACCGAACTAACAAATAATTTTTCCATAAACTTAAAAGCATACGGTTTATCCTCGAAATTCGATTTGTTTTACAACAAGAGTGCAAACAAGGTGAATATCTATAGAGGTTTTGCGTACACTTTTGATAAATCTTTTTCATTTTCTGGATTCATTGATATAGCTAGCCTATATTCTGAGATCAACATATCTCCAGGGTCTAAATTACGACTAAGTCTTAACGGTGATCAATTGGATGTTGATTTGTTTCTCACCAAGTTTAGCCTTAGGCCCCTTTCAGATCCGATATATGAGTTTTCACTGTATGGCAAGCTAACTTTGGATATCTCAAAGACGAATTGGGTTGATTTCATTAGGTATGCGGATATCTATGGTGACGCCAAACTTTTTGGTTTTTTCTACAAAGCTTCATTCAAGGTAACAAAATTCGATGATAAAATTCTATCAAAGTTAACTTTGCATAACTTTGAAAATATATTTTATGTCAACTATGAAGATAGGGATACCACTAAGAAGTTAGATATTTTAGCTACACCTGTTTCTGGGAAGAAGTTCCCTAGAGCCTATGGAGGTGTAAGTTTGACCAATTCTGAAGGAGGATGGTCTGGCAAGTTAAAGGTTAACATCTCAGAATTCTCGGGCTTGAATGAAAATTGGGAAAGAAATATTTTTCTTTCATCGCAAGGTATTATTTCTATTTCAGGTTTTGGGGATGGTGTGAATGCCTACATTTCTCCAAAAGATTCTATTCATTTTTCTTACTTTAGAAACAGCGTAGAACTTTACAGAATTCAAGGAAATTATGACCGCGAAGCCTATAAACTGAAGGTTTTAGGTAGAATACCTCTTAACTTTCTACTGATACCTGGTCTTATAAGTAGGTTTGATGGATATTTAGAACCTGATAATTTCACTGTTATAGTTTACGACTCACCTTTTAGAATAGCTTTTTCCGGTAAGGTTAATCTGGTTGCCAAAGCTTTAAATTTTGAAATTTTCAGGAATACTTTTAAGTATGTTAAAGGTAGTATAGCAGGCAACCAAAGTGTTTTGAGTAGCTCAGATATTACACTTTCTGATGGAGAAAATGAGATTAGGTTAGTTGCCAAAGTTGACTTTACTCATAGAATAGATAACCCTTATATAGACTTGCTTGTAGAAGTTTTGAAGGGAAATCTCTTCTTTAACATAGACACTGGTGATTTTTCTGCATTTGCCCGAGCTGTAGGAAAAGTAAGGATATATGGTCGTGCTGATAGCCCTATAATTACCGGCAACATTAGGTCTTTTGAAAACTCCCAGTTCACGTTTAACACCATGAGACAGATTTCACCAAATAATCTTTCTAATGACTTACCACCTTCTTTTATACAGCTTATGAAATGGGACAGATTTGTAATACATATTGAAAAGGGTTTGAATTTTTACTCGGAATTTATAAGGGGTTATTCATCTGATCCATCGGAGATCATCTTGAACGGCAGCATTTTTGATAAGACTCTTGCTCTATATGGGACAGTCACTTTGGGTAGAGGAGAATTGCGATATTTTGGCAAGTTTTTCGAAATTGAATCGATTAAACTCGAATTCAAAGGTAAAAGTTTCGATTTTGTTCCCCGCGTTTATGGTAAGTTGTATGCTTATGTTTACGATAATGTTAACTTAGAAAGAGTTAAGATTTTTATGGATGTAGACGGCGATGCTACTAAACTTAACCCCGTTTTCTACTCTGATCCTTATAGAACTCAAACTGAAATTTCCTTACTTCTGGGTATAAATACTGACACATCTGGACTAACTAAAGAAAGCATCGAATTAGTAGAAAGCTTAGGCGTATATGACATTATCTCTTACAATATAAGAAAATTCTCAGGCTTGGATATCTTTAATGTAAGGAGTTCTTTCGTTTCTTATTACATTTTTAGTTTCATGGATAATAGGAGAATTACATCACTGCAAGACATGCTTAGTGGAACTACACTCTCTATCGGTAAGTATATTCTGCCTTCTTTACTTGTAGAATACACCCTGTCATTTGAAACTTTTGGTGATAATACCTCACAAAGTAGTGTTTTATTACACAATTTTGGAATAGGTTGGAGTATATACAACCTTGATTTGGGTTTCTCGTACTCTTCTTACATTTCAGAAAATAAGCAGATAATGTTTGAACCTAAGTTCAATGTGAAGTATATAAAAAGATTTTAGAAATCATTCGCTGTAGGAAAACTAGTAGAAAAGATGAAGAATATTCACTACAAATTTTTAGCATAAGAGAGCATTTTTAAAGCACAAATATTCCTACTAATTACTTCAGAAATTTCTATTTTTTTGAATAATAGAAGTGTCTAAGATACCTCTTTTCTCAAAAATGAGGGGTGTCTAAGACACTTTCCTTAAATAACGGGGGTATTCTTAGGGGGTGTATCCTCTAATTAACTTATCAAAAATTGGGGGTATACTTAGGGGGCAGAAGTCCCCTGTGAAATCTTTTAGGGCTGGTAAGGATATTATACTAATTTTAAAACCGGAGTACCCTTAGAGGGGCGCCTAAGGCGCCTTCTTTAAATAATGGGGGTATTCTAGGGGGCGAAAGCCCCCTGTAGATAACTGAGGGGTGGGTGGGAGTTGCTATAAGTATTATGATAAAAAGCAAATTAGGGTCAACTAACTAAAATGGGTGTATTCTTAGGGGGTGAAACCCCCTAGAATTAAGCTTAAGGGAGGGTGG
>FWWM01003891.1_pt1 | contig 35922 bp, 35 predicted proteins | sample 2228351 | NCBI WGS metagenome assembly FWWM01 (sample SAMEA103939774, study PRJEB20133) | metagenome
CCAGTGGCGGCCGGTTCATTTTGGGGCTCGGGACCCAGGTGCGGGCCCACATCGAGCGGCGGTTCGGGATGCCCTGGCCGGACTCGCCGGTCGCCAAGCTCCGGGAGCAGATCCAGGCGATCCGGACCCTGTGGCGGTGCTGGCAAACCGGAGATCCGCTTTCCTTCCGGGGCCGGTACTACACCCTCACCCTCCTCTCCCCGTTCTTCAACCCCGGCCCCATCCCGCACCCTGACATCCCCATCTACGTGGCGGGTGTGAACCCGGGGCTTGTGCGCCTCGCGGGAGAGGTGGCCGACGGATTCCACGTCCACCCCCTGCACTCCCCGGAGTACCTGCGGGCCGTGGTCCTGCCAGCCCTCGAGGAAGGAGCCCGGCGGGCAGGCCGTAGCCGCGAGGAGGTGACGGTCTCCGCCTCGGTGATGATCGCGACGACCCCGGAGGAGCGGGAGGACCTGCGATTCCAGGTGGCCTTCTACGCCAGCACCCCCTCTTACCGCACGGTCTTGGCGGTGCACGGGTGGGAGGAGGTAGGCGAGCGCCTCTCGGCCTTGGCCCGCAAGGGGCGGTGGTCGGAGATGCCTCAGCTCGTGACGGACGAGATGCTGAACGCGTTCTGCGTGCTGGCGAGCCCAAAAGAGGTCCCGGAAGTCCTCCGGGCGCGGTACGCGGGGCTCGTGGACCGCATCACACCGTACCTCCCGCTCATCCCGGGGGAGCGGGAGGAGCTGTGGAGGGCTCTAGCGGAGGCGTTTGGGAAGCTAGGCCGCTCTCCAGGATCTCCCGCAGGCAGGCCGTAGCCGGAGGAAGGGGAGTCTGCCACAGCCACGTCACCTCGATCCAGAAGCCGGGGACCGCGGAGGACACGAGCCTACCGGCCGCGAGGGTTTCCGTGCGGTAGCCTCCCCCCTCCAGACGGTGCACGACCACCTCCTTGCGGTCCGGATCCACCACCCAGTACTCCCGTACCCCGCTTTGGCGGTAGGCCGCCGCCTTCTCCTGGAGGTCGTAGGTGCGGGTGGCGGAGGAGGCCACCTCCACCACCAGATCCGCGCTTCCCTCCACGAGGAGGGAGCCGACGGCCGCGCGTCCGGGCGTGACGAAGAAGACGTCCGGCTCCTTGATGAGGCCTGGACGCAGGCGCAGGGCCGCGGGGCCGTTGAACACCTCACCAAGACCCCGTTCCTCCACGTACCCGGTGAGCAGGTAGGTCAAGAACCGGACGATCCGCTGGTGGGTGATGTTGGCGGGCGAGTGCACGATGACCTCTCCGTCCGTGAACTCCCAGATCCGGTCCTCCGGCGCCTCCTGAAGGTATTGCTCCTCGGTCCACCCGCCCAGGCGCAGCAGGAACTCGCCGACCGGCTCTCCGGTCTCGGTGATCACCCGGATCTGCATGGCCTCCGGGGAAATGGTATCACGTGCCCACTTCCCCTCGCAGGACCGCGGACGGAGTTCGCAGGAGGATCAGGAGGTCGAGCCAGGGGGACCAGTTGCCCACGTACCACCGGTCCAGGAGCTGCCGGGTGGGGAAGTCCAGGGCGTTGCGTCCGCTCACCTGCCACAGGCCCGTCATGCCGGGCCGCACGTCCAGCATCCCGTCCCCGCTCAGGAGTGCTTTTTCTTCGGGCAGGTAGGGCCGCGGCCCCACGAGGCTCATCTCTCCCCGGAGCACGTTCCACAGCTGCGGGAGCTCATCGAGGGACCACCGGCGGAGGAACCGTCCGACCCGGGTCACCCTCGGGTCGTAGCCCCGGAGCTTCCGGTAGCGCTCCCACTCCTCCCGCGCTTCGGGGTCCGCGGCGAGGTGGGCCGCAAGCCGCGCAGGGGCGTCCACGTACATGGTGCGCAGCTTCACGCAGGGAAACCGCCGCCCTCCCCGGCCGATCCTCGGCTCCACGTGGAAGGCGGGGCCGGGTGAGTCCAGCTTCACCGCCAGCGCGGCCGCGGCCACCACGGGAGCCGCAAGGAGGGCCAGCACGCTTCCCAGCGTCAGGTCCATGGCGCGCTTTAAAAGCCCGTTCCACGGGTTGAGGAGGGGATTGGGGACCCGGAGCAGCACGGCGCGGTCCTCGAAGAGCCCGAAGACCTCCAGGCTCAGCACCGGGACCTCCGCGAGGTCGGGGACGAGTAGGACGTTCTGGGCCACGGGGCGCAGGGCCTCCACGACCCGCAGCACCTCTGACCGGCCGAGGCCGCTAGAGAGCACCACCACCTCCCGGGCACCCCAGGAGGCGGCGGCCTGCGGGGCTTCCCGCCAGTCGGACACGATCCCCACCACCTCGTACCCGAGGGAGGGGTCGCGCCTGAGGGCGGAGGCGATCGCCATGGCGGCACCGACCTCGCCCACCACGAGGGCCCTGCAGCGCCAGGGGCCCAGGGAGAACAGCGCCCGCTTGGTCAGTCCCCGGACCGTCGGGAGGGTAAAGAGCAGTCCCAGCCACGTGAGCACGAGCACAGGCCTGGAGACGTCCTCCTGGAACTTTCCCATGGAGACCAGGGCGAAGGCCAGCACCGTCCCGGTGGTGGCCGCGCTGGCACACCTGCGGATCTCCTCCCACCTCGGCATCCGGCGGGTGTACAGCCCCGCGTACGCGAAGGCCCCGAGGAACGCGAGCGGCAACCACCACAGCTGCAGGTAGTGGGCAAGTGGGTAGGTGGGCCGGGAGAACGCGGGGGAAAGCGCGGGGAACACCGAGGCCCGTACCCCTACGGCTCCGGCCAGAGCCGCACCCAGGGCCACGAGGTCGGCCCCGAGGAGCGCAAGGAGGCACAGAATCCGGGCGACCGGCTGCGAGACCACCGGGGCCCGCCCGAGAGAAGTGACTTGGCTCGTCATGCCCGTCGCACCCGCTTTGCCCACACCGCCCGGAGCACCAGTCCGAAGAAGGCGAGGTCGTCCACCAGGTACCGGCGCCAGAGCCTGCGCGGTTCGTGCATCAGCCGCCACAGCCATTCAAGCCCCGCCCGCCGCATCCACCGGGGGGCCCGGGGCTTTGCGCCCGCCGCGTAGTCCAGGGCGGCCCCGCAGCACACCGCCACCCGGACTCGCAACCGGTCCCAGTTCCGGTGCACCCACAGCTCCTGGGCCGGAGACCCGACGCCCACGAACAGGATGTCGGGGCTCACGCGGTTCACGGCCTCCACCGCGGCCTCCTGGTCATCCGGGTCCTCTCCGAACCCTTCTACCGGGGTATAGGTGCCAGCAACTTTTAGGCCACGGTGCCGGCTTCTGAGGGCCTCCGCGGCCCGCGGGGCCACTCCCGCGCGGCCTCCCAGGAAGAACACGGAGTAGCCCTGCTCCGCCGCGAGCCGGCACAGCTCCGGCAAGAGGTCGCTTCCGGCCACCCGCTCGGGCAGGGGGTTCCCCACGAGCCGGCTCGCCCACACCACGGGCATCCCGTCCGCGAGCCGGAGCCACGCGCCGTCCACCGCCTCCCGGAAGGCCGGATCCCGCTGGTAGCGCACCACGTGGTCGGCGTTGGGGGTGACGATGTAGCCACGGTGGCCGGAGGTGAGGGCCTTCCCGACGAGCTCCACCACTTCGGCCATCTGGTACCGCCCAAGGCCTTCCGCCAGCAACCGGATCCCGGCCCGCTCAGCCGTCGTCTCCTCCGGTTCCAGGGGCCCTGGCCGCAGCAACCCCGCAAACCGGCCTGCCGCTCCCGCCAGGTAGTACAAGGCGGCCCCCGGCCGCAGGAGCAGCAAGGAGCCGGCCGCACCGGCCAAGGGCCGCGCGGCCATATACAAGGAGAACGTCACGGGATACCGGTGCTTGCGCAGCACCCGCCCGATCCCCTTCCCGTACCGGTAGGACCGACCGACCAAGCGCACTCCCGGCTCCCGTCTCGGGTGGATCACGTAGAGGCTGGGCTCGTACCAAATCCGCGCCCCCGCCCGCAACGCCCGGATCACGTAGTCCATCTCCTCCGCAGAGCCCCAGGCTGAACCAACCCCCAACAGCTCATCGAAGGGCCCTACTTTCTCCACCGTTTCCCGCCGAAGGAACAATCCATATCCAACACACCGGAACCATACGTTTCGCTCGTTAATCCAACCGCTCTCCTGATCCCACCTTCCTCCCGACGCCCTCCCTCTTTTATCTACGGATCGCACCGAAATTCCGTCCCAGTCGGCATGCATCAAAAATAACTGTTTTAAATGCCCCAAAAAACCTGCTACATACTCACAATCGTCATCGGGAAATCCGATGATCCTTCCCCTCGCTATACACAGCCCCAAGTTTCTTGCCCTACATAACGCACGTTGCTGCCCTATCAAATATCTGATATTTAACTTGCCCGAATAGCTCCGTACGGCTTGCTCTGTCCTTCCGTCCTTATTTTGATCTACGATGATCACTTCGAAAGTGGTGCTCCCTTGTTCTGTGAGGGATGCTAAAAGGCGTTCTACCTCCCTTGGTCGGTCCCACGTTCCGACAATTAAACTAAAATCGACAGCAACCGACTGAGGCTCCATGTTGCAAATTTAAAAACCTGTGCATAAAGTCTACTTTGTTCGTAGGCTTTTTTGCTACAACTTGACCTGTTACCTTAGCCTTCTCCTCCAAACGTCTCCAATCTCGCTCTTCGACTCATTGCCTACCTCATTTTCTTTCTTTATTAAAATTCCACTCACGGCGCGAAAAACGTGTTTCTTAAGGGGTTCTCACTGTATATCGCCTTCCCCTTTGGTATCAGCTCCTTTTGCATAAGAGATTCACCCCTATTTCGCCAGCCCTCCGGGTCAGGTCAGGAATTTCCTGGGGCGCGCTAATGGGAACCAACTCGCGGTCGATCAGGAAGAAGCTCGTGAAGCCTCCTGCCTCTAATGCGCTGAAAAATGCCTTTGGGACACCTCCCGCCGCCGTTAACTGCCGGGGACCAAATTCAACAATCAGTTTCAAGTCCGAGTTTCGCCGACTCAATTCGCTCATACCCTGAAGCGCTGCGATTTCCGCCCCCTCGATGTCCATTTTAATCACGTCTACTTTCGGCCAACCCTCCCTGGCGAAAAAGTCGTCTAAGGTAGTGACCTCGACAACAAGGGAAGCGCCTAACCTGTTGTTTTGCTCCCGAGCCATTCTGTGGCTCCCCGAATCTTCAACATCTATCACAAGAACCGCTTCCCCACTGAAATCCGCCACCGCTTTCCGCACCACTTTGACCCGGTCTCCATAGTCGTTGAGCAGAACGTTACGGCGAAGAAGTTCTGCATTCTCAGGATGAGGTTCAAAGGCATAAACTCTTCCGGTTCTCCCCACGAGGCTGGCTGCAATGACCGTGTAGCATCCAATATGAGCGCCCAGATCGACAAACGTCATTCCTGGCTCCAGCAAACGAGAGAGAAGCTCAAACGTTTCCTTTTCGTATGTGCCGAGGAACATGCCGAAAACAGTCCACGACGCCCGCCCATTATGGTAGAAACGATGGTCCCTGAAGGTCAGAGGGTTCGGCACGTTCCCGCTTCTCTTTACAAGTCGTCTCTGAGCTGCCTGGTTGATCCTATTGCCGAGGCCTTGCAGCCATCCCCTGGCAGGCCCGGCCAACCTCAGGGCTCCACGAGCTACCCAGTATACCTGCCGGTACAAATACATCCCTACTTTCGGTGCCATAACAAAGTTTTGCTAGATACCCTCTACGCTCGAGCTTTGACGTTCCTGTGACCTGAATTTATTTAAAAGCCTTACACTTACCTCCGGAAAACCCTTTAGGTTTTACGCCTCAACGATAATACTTTTTCGTACACGCCGATTAGCCGCCTGGCTACTTCCTCCCATGTAAGCAGCCAGGGGGGTCTCGTCTTATATCGTATCCCTCGCGGCACACTCCACGCCTCCAATACTGCTCTCCGAATTGATCTTTCCGATTGAGGATTGCAGTACCACGCGTACTCTCCGAACAACTCCTTCAGATATGGCAGGCCCGACATCACGATGTTCGCTCCTGCGTTCGCAGCCTCTAATGAGGCTAATCCCTGTCCCTCTGACAAGCTTGGCAACACGTGCACGTGCGCTCCAGCATAGGCCTCCGCCAGTTCCGTAGAGTCCGGCGCCAGTCTTCCTATCCACATGACGTTTCCCGCCCTCCGGATTTGCTCCCGTACAGCCTCCACATACGAACTTTCATCCGGTCGAGCGGGCCCAATCAACACAAGTGGAATCTCTGTTTTTTCCAACGCCTTGATGAGCCGCAGTTGGTTCTTTCTTTTTTCTATGCTGGCAACACAGAGGGCAAATTTTTCTAACCCGTACTTTTTGCCAAAATTCTTTGGATCTACTTGCTGAAAATCTCTTACTCCGTTCGGGATGACATTAAAACGATTGATCGGAATCCCGAAAAATGAGGCTAAGTCATAAGCTTCCCGTTTGGAATGAGTAATAATCGCGTCGGCCGCTTTTAAGATGTTCTTCCGCATCCGAAAACTCGTCTGTACAGGAATCATTGGATCTATGATTCGCCATAAGCGGTACAGCGAGCTTTCTGCCTTTGGTGCGAAGATCCCAGAAACAACAACAGGGATGCCTTTCCCTTTTGCTCGTTTGACGACTTCCCATAATTGATACTCGCTGCTAAAACAGTGAAGGAGTTCCGCGTCGAACTCTTGTTTCCAAGGGTTGAGTAACTCGACTTCTACGCCAAGTTTCTGCAGCGCCTTTGCGGTTTCTAAAACTTGAATTTCCAGACCGCCAAACGCCAAAGAAAAGGGAAGTTGAGAAATAAACACCACTTTCATCGCTCTCTCGACAAGCCGCAGCGATCTACATGATCTGTTTCGTGGTCTAAGCCTCCGGCTCGGAGCGGGAGGTCCGTTTGCTTTGTGCTTAGATCCTGCAGAATACCCACCAGGACGTTACCAGGCTCAGGACAACGCCGTGGAGCCCGCTCGTGGGTCCTCCAGAAAACGCCACCGGGACCGGCTGGATCTATTCGGCGCCACACAGCTCCCCCTCACCGGAGAACATCCCTTGCAAACAGAACTCCTGCCATGAGCGCAACCGGAAGGCGAAACCAGAACGGGAGGGCCCACGTCAGAATCAGGAGCCCCAACAGGACACACCACCTGAACATCCCAAGGGTGTAGATCCGTGTCAAAGATCTTCCTGAAACCGACGCAGCGACCCAGATAATCGCAACTGTCCCCGCGACCCCGAGTGAAGCCCCAGGCGCCAGCAAGCCTACCTGGGGACCCATTGCCGCTGTGCCGAGAACCGACACGAGCGACGCTGCACAAGCCGCTATGAGGTAGGAGGAACGCTTCCTCGCTACAATCCCGGTTTCCGCAGCGACATTTCCAGGTAGGACGTTGGCCAAGGCCGGAGTCAGTCCGAGTAAAGCCACGGCGGCCTCTCGGAAGGCAGACCCGTAGATTGCAGCCATCAGCTCCGGAGCCACCCCCGCGATGCAGAGCGCTCCTCCTCCAGACAGCGCTAGAGCTCCCTTGAGCAACTGCTCACTGCGCTGGACCAATACCCTGGGATTTGAAGCCGCTTCTGCTAGAAAGGGCCGAACCACAAGGGCTCCGGCACCTGCAGCGGCAACAGCGACCTCGTACACCCTGAAAGCCGCGCCGTACAGCCCCGCAGGTCCAGCTCCAAGAAGCCCCAGCAGGAGAGGAATCCCCGAGCGCTCCGTCAGGGATCCTGCTAAGCTCCCCGCTCCAAAAGGCCAGGCCTCATGCCACAGGGCCGGAACAGCAGGTCTGGAACCCGAAAGGAGAGCTCCGCGCCCAAAGTAGACTGTCAGGACTGCATACACCACGGTATAGCCTGCGTGTGCGCCTAGCACGACCGTCTCCGGCTGGCCGCTCTGGGTCGCCCACACCACTCCCACGAGCGAGAGCACGTTCGCACACACACTCGCGATCCCGAGCTCCGTGGTGCGCTTTGTGGCCACCAATACCGCCTCAGCCGGTCGTACCGCAAAGGCAAAGAGCTGTACAGATCCCACAGCTACCAACAGCAGATCTCTCCCCCTAAGGCCAGCTACCCAGCACCCCCCAAAGAGCAGTCCGAGGGCGACGGGAACGGTCATTAAACTGGCCAGCACACCCGTCCGCGCCCATCCGAGGGATGCCCCTGCTGCGATTTCCCGGGTCACCACGGGCGTAACTCCAAAGTCCACCACAGGAAGCAACAGCCAGGGGAGGGTGTAGGCCAGGCTGTAAAACCCGAACCGCTCGGGCCCTAGGTACCGGGCAGCGAGGGCGAAACAAGCCATGGTCATCGCGAAGTTCACCACTTTAGCCGCCATGAGGGGGACGGCCCGGCGGGCTGCCTCCGCCCAGGGGAAGGTCACCGCGAGACCCAACGGCACCGGCTCAGCTAAGCGCCCGTGATCCGCCATAAGAGCCGTCTGTTCCGCCATACCCCTACCGATTAGCGCTTTGCCCTTCGCCAGAATCCACCCACCTCCTCAACTCGCCCGCATCCGGGACCTCCCGCAGGGCCGGCAGGTCGGCCAGATCGTTGAGGACGTGAGGGGTCATGACCGACCCACCGCTCGAGGAACCGGTCGAGCTGGCGCCGGAGCTCCTCGAGGGTTTCCTCCAGACCCTCAAGGAGGGGCGCGAGACGATCCCAGAGGAGCTCGTAGGCGTTGCCGTGGTGGAAGAGGTGCACGATCCGGAAAACTTCCGCATAGTCCCGCGGGACCTCCAGGCGCCGGCGGGTGACGATGTGGTTGCCCACGTTGAGACAGCCTTCTGCCGCCGTCTGGAGCCGGCATTCCACCACGGCCTGGAGGTCCGGTGACCCAAGGAAGTGCTCCCGGTTGACCTGCGCTTTCGCGCGCAGATCCTCCAGGTCATGGGCGACCATGCGGAGGAGCGCAACCACCCGCTCCCGGTCCACCTCACCCCGCCCTATGAGGACACCTCGGAGGAAGTCCGCGTTCGCCTGAGCCCGCAGCCACCGTGCGTCCGCGGCGGCCCGGAAGAGGTGCTCGAGCCAGACCGACACAGCCTCTACATCCCGGACCACCAAGGGCCGGCCCTCTGCGGCCACCTGCCACGCCACCGTCACGGGCAGGGTCCGCACGTCCACCAAGGTCACCTCGTCCGTCCCGAGGGTCTCGGTGACGACCCTGTACAGACGCCGGTCGAGGTCCTCCGACGGCACCGTCGGCAAGTACCTGAGGTCCACGTTGCTCACCGGCGTGGCCTCGCCGCGGGCAAACGATCCGAACAGCCACAGTGCCCCGAGCCCCTCCAGCTCCGCCACCCGCTCCGAGAGCTCTCCGATCCGTAACCCCCTCAGGCACGAGCACCAATTTGCTGGTCACAGCACCCTCCGGAGGGATCCTCCTGGCTGCCGCAAAATAGCTCCACGCCTCCCCGCGTCATGCGCTCCAATACAGGCCAAAGGGCCTCCGCCTCCGTCTCCGCGTACACGTGGGCCTCAAGCCCCCGCACGGCCACCACGGTCCGAACGATCCGGTAGGCGTCCTCCCGGGCCGGTCCCGCGTAGACCACGAGGAGGTCCACGTCGCTACGGGCCGTGGCGCGGCCTGTAGCCCACGATCCGAAGAGCACGGCCCGCCGGAGCGGGAGGTGCTGCGCGAGCTCTCCCACCCGCTCCCGCAGAACTGCCAAGAGCTCCTCCCGACTATACGCAGGATAGAAGATCCGCACAGAACCGGACGATCTCATCGGCATAGCCCACCATCCGCTCCGCCTCCCGGTGGGTGTACCGCCGGCGCGGAGAGCCCGACGGGTGCACGTCCGGGTACCGGGAGGCAATGTATGCCTTGTCCAGTTCCAGGGCCGCCTCCTGCAGCCCGAAGGGGACCGCGTAACGGTTCCCGAGTTCCGCGAGGAGGTCTGCGACCGAGTGACCCCACGCCTCGAGCCCCAGCCGGTGCAGCACGGCCTTCACCGCCTTCTCCGCGGCCTGCTGGGCGGAGAAGCACGCCCAGTCGTAGAAGCCCGAGGCGAGGTCCGACCGAGCGTGCTCCAGGTCGCCCCACGCCTGATCCATCCAGTCTGCGCTCCGCTCCACCGGACCGATTGTAGCGCGCCATCCAGGCCTCAGGCGTCACGGTTCCCACCCCCGGTACGTGATCAGGCGCACCGCGGTGAGTGCCCGGTAATCCCGAGCCTCCGCCATGAACGCCATGGGCAGGGTCTCGTCCCGGACCACCCGGAACCGCCAACCTCCCTCCGACCACCGCTCGACCCGGCGTCGGTCAAATCGGGTCCCGGTGAACGGGATGTAGGTCCACTCCGGCACCCGGTGCCGGCTCAGGGTTTGCACGAGGTCCTGGAGGGCATCCGGACCGTCCACCCGCAGGAGCACCCGGCGGAAGTACAAAGGCGCGAGCGCCCGCAGCACCGGCTCGGCTCCGCTCACCAGCACCGGCGCGGACCGGCGCTCGATCGCGTCTGAGAGGGCCGCGAGGGCCGCTACACCGGACCGGATCCCCAGAACGCCCGCGACCTGCACGGTGAGGCCCCCGGCAATGAAGACAGCTGCTGCCCACTGAAGGGACCGGGTCCTGCTTGGCCAGCTCCGGGCCGCCCGTGCGAGGCTCGCCACGGCGGCCCACACGACAAGCGGCACCACCGGGAACAGGTACCGGGGCCCCCACTGGAGGCCGCCCACGCTCCCCGTGGCGAGTACGGCTGCGGAGTAGAGGGATCCCACGAGCAGGGGAAACCGGACCTCCGGGTTCGGATTGCCCACGGCCAGCGGCAGGACGGCCACAAGCGGCATGGTAGGGAGGAGCCCCATCAGGTGCTGACCGGAGATCGCGGCGTACACGGGGCCCAAGACCGCGATTCCCGCACCCGCCAGGATCCGAACCACATCTTGACTCCAGACTCCCCAGGTCAGGAGGGCGCCCCCCGCGACCACCGCGCTTGAGACGCCAAGGGAAGGGCCAATCCGCTCGGGCTGCTCCCCGTTCTGCGGCTGCTCCGTGCTGATCAGGAGATCGTAGGCCACCAAAAGGCGGCGTCTCGCCCACTCCTCCACCGCCCGGGCCGCAGATCGGATCTCGGCGACCCGGGCGCTCACGGCCGCTTCCCCCTTGAGGCCGAGGGGATGACCGAAGAGGTGGAGGTTAAGGGTCCACACGGCCAGGGCCAGCACAAGCGCTCCGACGGAAATCCGAGTCGCTACGGGTCTTCCGAATACCCGCCACGCGGCGAGAATCAGGGCAACGGCGAAGAGGTACATCTCGGTGCGGAGCCACACCCCAAGACCCGCCAGCAACCCTGAGAGGAACGCCAAGGCAGATCGCCTCTGGAGTCCAGCTGCCGTAGCGAGCGCCGCTGCACCTGCCCCGATCCCTGCTACAGGCGCGTGATCCCAGAACAGGAGGCCGTAGACCGCAAGAGGTGTACTGAGGGCCGCGAACACGGCCAGGGCCGGCCAAGGAGGTTCCGAGGTGTTCAGGAGATACGCGGTCATTCCCAGCACCGCGATCACTCCTGCCAGGGGCAGGACGAGGAGGCCGGGAAAGCCTAACACTTGATACGGGAGGGAGGCCAGCGCAGGGAAGTAGGGCGGGTACACGATATAGAGCTCGCCACCGCGCCGCACCAGGAACCAATTACTGAACGGGAGGTGACGGCCTTGGGGATCGTATCGGGCCCCCGGATACGGGATGCTGACGCGGCGGTAGCCTTGTTGCAGGAGCGCCTCCACTTGGAGAAAGCGCAGTCCCGAGTCCGGGGACCAAAAGGCCCGGTGGCGGGCCACCCACAGGCCCGCAAGGACCAGGACTCCGGTCCCCACAGCCACCGCCACGAGCGCACCCGGATCCTTCCTCACCTGCCTCCCTCGAACGTCACGAGCCGTAGCCCGCTCCCTGGATCAAACCGGTCCTCCGCCACCCGGTAGGGCCATCCTGCTCCCGCGCTCCACCCGATCACGTATCGGGGCGTGAACCGCGCTCCAGAGGCCGGGACGTAGGTCCAGCGAGGGACCTTGTGGGTCGCGAACCGCTGCACGAGCGCCCGCAGGTCCTCCGGGGTCTGCACCAGCATCAGCTTCTTCTCGAAGTACACGGGACCCGCCAGGAGCGCGATCCACTCGAAGGAGGTGACCACCACCTCCGTCCGTGCCCGACGCAGCCCGTCCATCCCCGCCCGGTTGCGGGCGGTCCACTGCTCCAGCTGGTCGATCCCCGAAGCCTGCACCAAGACCCCGGCGCCCACGAGGGCCGCCGCAAGGGCGCGCACCACGGGCCAGAGCTCCGGGACGTGCGTCCGGATGCGGTCCACCCGGGCGAACGCAAGCCAGGTGAGGGCCGGGAGGATCGGCAGGAGGTAGCGGGGGCCCCACTGGACCCCACCCCGCGTACCGGTCAGCACCACCCCGACCGCAAACCCGAGACCCACACCCCACAACAGCCGCTCCCACCGCTCCCTCCGGCCCGGCACAAAGGCCAGCAAGAGTGCGGGGAAGGCCGGGAGGAGGCCGCTCACCGCGGAGCGCCCCGCGACCACGAAGAGCGCGGACGCCACCGCCACGAGCCCTCCCAGGGCCACAAGCCGCTCCGACCGCCCGCGCACGCCGACGCCCAGGAGGAGCACGGCCGCCAGGAAGGCCGCGGTGACCGCGAGGGAGGTCCACAGGTGCCGCCAGGTGAGGCCGTAGAAGTCGGTGTTCACGAGTTGGTAGTAGGCCACGAGCAGGCGCTGCGCCCCCCACTCCCCGCCTGCCGCGGTGGCCACGGCCTCGGCCCGGGAGGCCACGAGGCTTGCCCCCTTATACCCGAGCGGGTGGCCGAACAGGGAGGCGTTCCACGCCCAAAGGGGCGCCCCTGCGGCCACCATGCCGGCTCCTAACGCGAAAGCTCCGTAGACCCGTGGGGCGCCAAACAAGAGCCACCCGACGAGGAAGGCGGCCGCCAGCACGTACATCTCGTTGCGGAGCCAGAACCCTAGACCCACCAAAAAGCCCGCGAGGCCGAGGGCCCGGGGCGAGGATTCCTCAAGCCCCCGAACCAAGAGCGCACAGGCCACCGCGGCCAGGGCCACCGCGGGGGCGTGGTCCCAGAAGGAGGCGGCGTAGGGCACTAAAGGCGAACCCAGGCCGAGGGCCAGGCCGCCGAGGAGAGCGGCACCGGGCGCCCGACCGTCCAAAAACCGCAGGGTGACGGCCACAGAGGCCAATCCAGCGAGCCCCGGGAGGACCAGGAGGCCTGCCCACCCGGCTCCTGCGTAGAGGGGGACCGTCAGGGCCGCGAAGTACGGGAGGTAGGAGAGGTAGTGTGTTCCCCCGCGCGCGAAGTGGAACCAGCTCCCCGCGGGGAAAAACCGGCCCTCCGGGTCGAGCGGGGCCGCGGGGTACGGCACGCTCACCTGCCCGTACCGGGCCAGGACCTCCACCTGGACAAACCGCACCGCCTGGTCCGGGCTCCAGAAGGCCTGGTGCCGGAGCAGGAGCCAGCCCGCGACCGCGTAGGCCACCGCGCACACCCCCAACACCGCTGCCCGCATCCCGGTCGCTCTCGGAGCACCCTGCGTGCCACAGGTACCTATCCTTCGGAGAGGAGCGGGAGGTCACAGCGCACGACGTCCTCGTAGGTCTCCCGCCGGACTAAGAGGCGTGCGCTTCCTCCCTCCGCGAGCACCAGGGCCGGCCGCGGGAACCGGTTGTAGTTGCTGGCCATGGAGTAGGTGTAGGCACCCGTGGCGAACACCGCCACGACGTCGCCGGGCCGGACCTCCGGCAGCTGTGCCTCCCAGATCAGCACGTCCCCGGACTCGCAGCACCGGCCCGCCAAGGCCACCTTCCGCGTCGGCGGGTCATCCGGCCGGTCGGCCACCACCGCCTCGTACCGGGCGCCGTAAAGGGCGGGACGCGGGTTCTCGTACATCCCACCGTCCACGGCCACGTAGGTGCGCACGCCCGGAATCTCCTTGATGGCGCCGACGGTGTACAGGGTGACGCCCGCGGGCCCCACCACGGACCGTCCTGGTTCCAGGAAGAGGGCCGGAAGCGGGAAGCCGTGCTCCGCACAGGCACCGTGAACCGCCTCCGCCACGGCGCGCACGTACTCCTCGATCGTCGGAGGTCGGTCGGCCACGGTGTACCGGATCCCAAGCCCCCCGCCGAGGTTCAGCTCCTCCGCGGTGTACGCGAATTCCTTGCGCACCCGGGCCGCAAACGCCACCAGGACCCGGGCGTTGCGCTGAAACGGCTCCAACTCCAGGATCTGGCTCCCGATGTGGCTGTGGAAGCCCCGGAGCCGCACCCCGGGGATCTCCAGGGCCCGCCGCACCGCCCGCTCCGCGGCACCCTCGAGGAAGCCGAACCCGAACTTCGTGTCCACCCCGCCCGTCTGGATGGCCCGGTGGGTGTGGGGCTCGATCCCCGGGGTGATGCGGAGCCAGATCTCCACGGGCCGGTCCCTCCTCCGGGTCAGCTCCTCCAGCAACTTCAGCTCGTCAAAGTTGTCCACCACGATGCGGCCCACCCCGGCGGCGAGGGCCATCTCCAGCTCCTCCCGGGTCTTGTTGTTCCCGTGCAGGCACAGGTCCTGTGGCGGAACACCCGCCCGCAGGGCGGTGTAGAGCTCCCCGCCGCTTGCCACGTCAACCCCGAACCCGTACCGGTGGACGAGCTGGCAGATGCCCACGGTGCACAGGGCCTTGGAGGCGTAGTACGGGCGGCCCGCGGCCACAAACCTCCGGAACGCCTCCCGGTACGCCTCCAGGTTGGCCCGCAGCCGCTCCCCGTCCAGCACGTAGAGCGGGGTGCCGTAGGTCCGCGCCAGCTCCACCGCGCTGCACCCGCCCAGTTGTAAGTGGCCTTGGTGGGTCCGACCGAACTCCTCCCGCACGCTCCCCTCCGCCTCCGCGCTCTCTCCGCACCACTGTACCAGACGGAACTCTCTCTCGGCCGCGGTACAATCGGACCAGCAGGACCCCTCGGAGGGAAAGCCATGCGCCAGGCGGTGATCCTCAGCGCGGTCCGAACCCCCATCGGCCGGTTTTTGGGCGGGCTCAGCACGGTCCCCGCGCCGAAGCTGGGGGCGATCGTGGTGCGGGAGGCGGTGCGGCGGGCAGGAGTCGCACCCGACCAGGTGGACGAGGTCATCATGGGCAACATCCTCTCCGCGGGGCTGGGCCAGGCGCCGGCCCGGCAGGCCGCGATCTACGCGGGATTACCGCCTTCTGTACCCGCCACCACGGTGAACAAGATGTGCGGCTCCGGGCTGAAGGCCGTGATGCTGGCCGCGCAGGCCATCCGGGTCGGGGATGCGGAGATCGCGGTGGCGGGCGGCATGGAGAACATGAGCCAGGCTCCGTACCTACTGCCCCGGGCCCGCACGGGGTACCGACTCGGACACGCAGAGCTCGTGGACTCCATGATCCACGACGGGCTGTGGGATGCGTACCGGAACTGCCACATGGGCTCCTGCGCGGAACTCCTGGCCGCGGAATACCGCATCAGCCGGGAGGAGCAGGACGCGTACGCGGTGCGGTCCTACCGGCTGGCCCTGGAGGCCCTGGACCGGGGGCGATTCCGGTCGCAGACGGTCCCCGTAGAGCTCCCGGACGGCAAGGGCGCGGTGGAGGAAGACGAGGAGCCCCGGCGGGTGAACTTCGAGAAGATCCCGCACCTGCCGCCCGCCTTCGAGCCCAACGGGACCGTGACCGCCGCGAACGCCAGCAGCATCAGCGACGGAGCCGCCGCGGTGGTGGTGGCCTCGGAGGAGGCGGCGAGGCGGCTCGGGCGAGCTCCTCTCGCCCGCATCGCAGGGTATGCCACCGCGGCCACGGACCCCGAGTGGTTCACCATCGCGCCTGCCTACGCCATCGAGCGGCTGCTCACCAAGCTCGGGTGGACCAAGGAGGAGGTGGACCTCTTCGAGATCAACGAGGCGTTCGCCGCGGTGGTGATCGGGGTGTGCCGGAAGCTGGGGCTGCCGCTTGACCGGGTGAACGTGCACGGCGGGGCCGTGGCCCTCGGACACCCTATTGGCGCCAGCGGCGCCCGCATCCTCACCACCCTGCTCTACGCCATGGAGGAACACAACGCCCGGCGCGGGATCGCGGCCGTGTGCCTGGGCGGCGGGGAGGCGGTGGCCCTGGCCGTGGAGCGGGACTAACCTTCCGTCACACCCGTGAAGGTGAAGGCCTCAAGCAGGAGGGCCGGGACGCGATTTGCCCCAAACCGGCCGTCGCTCAATAGCCACGTCTCCCGTCCGACCCGCCGCACCCCGGCGAGGGCCTGCACGTAGCCTTGGGTGAACCGGAGGTTCCGCACCGGATAGGCGATCTCGCCCTTCTCCACCCAGAACACCCCGTCCCGGGTCATCCCCGTCACCACGCAGTCCCGAGGGTGCACGAGCCGCGTGTACCAGAACCGGGTGATGTAGAGTCCCCCTTCCAGCCCGCGCAGGAGCTCCTCGACAGTCGCGTCCCCGGATGCCAGGAAGAGGTGGGTGGGAAGGGGGCCGAAGCTTGCGGCCTGCGGCCAGGCCTGCGGGAGTGCGTGCCCCGTGGACCGCTTCCCCTCCCGGGCCGCGGTCGAGGTGTCGTAGACGGGCCCTTGGGGAACCCCGCGGTCCACGATCACCACCCGCTTACGGGGAACGCCCTCGAAGTCGAAGGGAAGGGGGATCCCGTCCGGGTCCCGACCGTCGTCCCATAACGTCACGTGTTCTGAGAGGAGGTTCGTGCCGATCCGGCCGTTCATCCAGCTGCGGCCCTCCTGGACCGCCAGGGCACCCGCGCCCGCGTACCCCAGCCAGCTCACCACGTCCTGCACCGCGTACGGGTCGAGCACCACGGGGTAAATACCGGGTACAAGCTCCCTCGGGTTCTGGGATTGCACGGCCCGCTCCACCGCAGACCGCGCGAGGGACGGAACGTCAAACGCCCCCCACCGCCACCCCACCCGTTCCGCGTAGCCCGAGCCGTCCTCCCGGTGGACCACGGTCCGGAACTGCACTCGGGTGCCCGCGTGGTAGCAGAACACCCCCTTGGAATTCGCCACCGCGACCTCTTCCACCCGCGCACCGAGGGCCCCGGCGGCGACGGCCCCGCGGGAGGCCGCGATCCGCAGCACCTCCACGACCTCCCGGGCCCGGTCTTCCGGACCGAGGGAAGCCACCGCGTCGTCGAACGCCACCACCGGGTCGAGGGACTGGGGGTCCGGGAGGCCGGGGAACTCCGGGATCTCCGGGCTCAACCGGGCCGCGTCCTCTGCCCGCGCGATGGCCTGCCCGATGGCCTCCGGATCGAGCCGGTTGGTGATCCCAGACCCCACGCGCCTGCCGATGACCACCCGGACGGCCACCTCCGCGTTTCTCTCCGCCACGTTCTGGTGGATGGTGTTGTTGGCGAACCGGGTGAGGGCCTCTTCCGTGGCCACGAGCACGACCTCCGTCTCGTCCGCGCAGGAGCGTGCGAGGGCGTCCTTCAGCAGGGCCTTGGCCTTCCGTTCGCCCAGCATCATCACCGCCTCCCGAAGACCCGGACGTTCCGGAACCGGGCGGGCGCGGCGCCGTGGCCCGTGTGGGCGATCTGCCCGGGCTCTCCCTTCCCGCAGTTGGGGGTTCCCCACAGGACCCAGTGGTCCGCGTTGCACACCGCGTCGCACGACCGCCAGAACACCGGGGTGATGCCCGTATAGATGGGGTTGCGGAGGAGGCGCGTTCGCTTCCCGCGCTTGATCTCCCACGCGATCTCGCACCCGAACTGGAAGTTGAGCCGCCGGTCGTCGATGCTCCACGATCGGTTTGTGTCCATGAAGATCCCCTCGTCCGTGTCCGCGATGAGGTCCTCCAGCCGCCACGTTCCCGGCAGGAGGTTGATGTTGGTCATGCGGACGAGGGGGATGCGGTTCCAGCTTTGAGCCCGGGCCGCGCCGTTCGACATCCCCGTGACGGAGGGGGAAGGGCCGAGGAGCCGGAGGAGCCGGCGCGCGCTCTCGCGGTCCGTGAGGTAGCCGACGAACCGTCCTTCCCGGACGAGGTCCACCCGCTGGGCCGGGACCCCCTCGTCGTCCCACCCGAAGGTCCCTAAGCCGCCGGGAACCGTGGCGTCCGCCACGATGTTCACCACTTCCGACCCGTACCGGAAGCGCCCCAGCCGGTCAGGCGTGAGGAAGGAGGTGCCCGCATACGCGGCCTCCGTCCCGAGCACCCGGTCGAGCTCCACCGCGTGCCCGCACGACTCGTGGATCTGCAGGGCCACCTGAGAGCCGCCCAGGATCACCGTGGTGACGGTGTCGGGGCAGGGATCCGCACGCAACAGCGCCACCGCCTCCTCCGCGATCCGCGGGGCGTTCGCCACGAGGTCCTGCTCCAGGATGAACTCCCACCCCCGGGTCTGCTGGTGGCGGCCGACGGAGTTGGGGTAGGAGCGCCGCTGGACCTCCCCGTCCTGCACCGCCACGGCCACGATCCCACAGCCGGACTCCACGATCTCCTGGGTAATCCAGCTGCCCTCCGTACTGGCGAAGGTCTTGCGCTGCCGGAGGAAGACCATCTCCGCCTCCGTGGTGGTCACCCCCCGCACCCGCCGCATCTCCGCGTCGGCCCGCAGGAGCAGGTCGAGCTTCGCTTCAAGGGGAACCGTAAAGGGGTCGATCTCCACCGGGGTCCGGTAGCTTCCCCGCTGGACCACGGGTGGGCCCAGGTCCACGTCCTCCCGCTTCGCGAGCGCGCTTGCGCGGGCGATCCGCACCGCCTGCTCCGCCACCCGCTCCGCTTCGGTCACCTCCAGGCGGTGGCTGCTGGCAAACCCCCACGCGCCGTCCACCACCACCCGCACCCCGAACCCCGCGTCCTCCGTCTGGGCGATCCCCTGGACGGCGCCGTTCCGCACCAACAGCGACTGCCGGGTGGTCTCCACCACCCGCACGTCCGCGTAGGTGGCCCCCCGCAGCTGCGCCACGTTGAGGGCCCGGGCGATGAGCTCGTCCATGGTCTTCCCCTCCTCTTTTGCCTTCGACGGAAAGGACGCGGATGCCTACTTCGTCTCCCGGAAACCGCCTTGACCGTCCCGCCCCACTCGGGTACAGAGGGGAGAAGTGCCGATGCATTATACTTTGGGTATGAGTGCTCCGATTTTCATCCGGCTGACGCCTGAAGAGGATGCCAGACTGCTGGAACTGGAGAAAAGCCCTCTGGTCCATCCCAAGGTTCGGCTGCGGGCCCTCGAGATCAGGCTATCGGCCCGAGGCTGGACTGCCCCGGAAATCGCCCAGTTTGTCGGCCGGGGCCACTCCACGGTCCTGCTCGATTTGAGGCGCTGGATCGAACGGAGGTTTGAAGGGCTGGCCGACGGCAAGGCTCCGGGGGCAGCCCCCAAAATCACGCCTGAGGTGGAGGCTTACCTTCAGGAGCTTGTGGCGCAGGATCGGACCTGGACGGCCGCCCAGCTCTGTGAGGCCCTCTTCCAGCGGTTTGGGCTGGTGGTAGACCGCTCAACGGTCAGCCGGCATCTGAGGCGGCTGGGCTACGTGGACAAACGGACCCGGTACGTGCCGGTCGGCCAGCCGGAGCCGGAGGAGGTGGAGAGGTTCCGGGATGAAGAAAGCCGGGCAAAAAGGGGGCGGCTTTGGGGTTAACCCGCGTCCTGTACCTGGATGAGAGCGGATTTGGGCTCTCCTTGCCGCCCACGTATAGCTGGACGGCAAAGGGGAAACGGAACGCTCGGTGTGTGCCGCGGTCGTGGGGGAAGGAGGGGCGGGTCAACGTGATTGGTCACCTGGCATGGGACCTGAAGGATCAGCCTCGGGTGGGGTTCCGGGTGCTGGAGGGCCCATGCCGGACCGAGGAGGTGGTGGGGGATCTGGAAGACTTGGCTTGGGAGGCGCACCAGAGGGGCAAGCCCACGGTATTGTTTTTAGACGATGCCCCGTTTCATCGGTCCAGGACGCTGATGGCTCGGATGGAGAGGTGGGAGCGGATGGGCTTGGTGGTAAGATATCTCCCTCGATACAGTCCACATCTAAATCCGATGGAGACGGCCTGGCGTCGGGTCAAAGGCTTCCTGCTGCCTAGAAGGTTTTATTCTACCGTCACTGAACTGCGGGAAGCTGTTACGCAAGCGCTGCGTGTGCTGAGAGGAGATGAGCCCAAAATTCTATGCACAGAAACTTAGCCCGGCGGCATCCCGCACCTTCTCGGGATCCCGGTCGTACCCCACCACCCGCAGGCCCGCGCGCCGCAGCCGCCACACCATCCCAAGCCCTATGCGCCCCAACCCGATTACCCCGATCTCCATCCCCCCTCTCCGAGTTCCCTGAACCGCTCCGACAAACCCAGCATACACCTCCCCAAGTCGCACCCGCGCCCTTCCTTGCACGGGCTGCGGGTTCCGGGTAGGCTGCATGTGGAATCCCGTTGACCGGATGAGTCGTGCAGGGAGGGAGGCGGGGATGCGCTCGACGCTCATGCCGGCTCCGTTCGTGCTGCCGAACCTCTCGGACGAGGTCCTCACCGCGAAGTTCTTCCGGGCCCTGGGGGACCCCACGCGGCTGCGGATCCTGCAACTGGTGCTGAACGAGGAGAAGAACGTCACCGAGCTCGTGCGGCTCACCGGGTCCCCGCAGGGCCGTGTCTCCAGCCACCTGGCCTGCCTGCGGTGGTGCGGATACGTGACGGCCCGCCGGGAGGGCCGCAGGGTGTACTACCGGGTCACCGACCCCCGGGTCCGGGAGCTCCTCCTGCTCGCCGCCTCCCTGGTGCGGGAGCACACGGACCGGATCCGCAGCTGCACCCGCATCGACGGCCGCCGGACCCGCCGCTCCCGCGCACGGCGGTAGGCGCCCCGTTTGACGGCCCCACAGCCATCTGGTAGGATCGGAGCCGGAACCCCCTCCCCATAGGGGAGGGGTGGAGGCGGGATATGCCGACCAAGACCCAGGACCGCAGGACCTTCCAGGGCGTCGACCCCCGGGCCAAGAACGAGATCCTGGCCCGGCTGCGGAGCATCGAGGGACACGTGCGGGGCGTGATCCGGATGGTGGAGGAAGACGCGTACTGCATCGACGTCCTCACGCAGACGAAGGCGGTCCAGCGCGCCCTGGACCGGGTGAACGCGATGCTGCTCGAGCGCCACCTCAACCACTGCGTTATCACCGCCATCCGATCGAGCGACCCCCGCGAGCAGGAGCGGGTGATCCGGGAGCTCCTGGACGTCTTCGAGGCGGGGGGTGGACGGTGAGCCTGCGCCTCACTTTGCCCGTGGAGGGCATGAGCTGCGCGTCCTGCGTGGCCAACGTGGAGCGGGCCCTCCGGGAGGTTCCGGGGGTGCGGGACGTCCGGGTCAGCTTGGCCACGGAGCAGGCCGTGGTAGAGGTGGATCCCGGCCAGGTGGACGTGTCTGACCTGCGCCGGGCGGTGGAAGAGGTCGGGTACCGGGTCCCCCTGGCCACCACCACCCTGCAGGTGGTGGGCATGAGCTGCGCGTCCTGTGTGGAGAACGTGCGGGCCGCCTTGGCGCGGCTGCCGGGCGTGGTGGCGGTGTCCGTGAACCTGGCCACGGAGACCGCCCGGGTGGACGCCCTGCCCGGGGCGGTCGCGGTTCGGGAGATGGTGGCCGCCCTCCGCGAGGTCGGGTACGACGCCCACGAGAAACTGGAGGGCGCGGCAGCCGTGGACCGCGAGCAGGAGGCCCGGCGCCGGGAGCTCCAGCGCCAGCGCCGCAACCTGCTCCTGGCGACCCCGCTGGCCTTGCTGGTGATGCTGGGGACTTTCCAGCCCTACGGCGTGCTCGCCCGGTGGGTGCCCGCCTTCCTGCACAACAAGCTCGTGCTGTTTGCCCTCACCACCCCGCTCGTGTTTGGGCCCGGCGCGCAGTTCTTCGCACACTCCTTTGCCGGCCTGCGCCGGGGCGTCACCGACATGAACCTGCTGTACGCCACGGGGATCGGGGCGGCCTACCTCATCGCGGTGGTTAATACGTTCTGGCCCCAGGCGGGCTTCGGCGGGCCCCAGGCCACCTTCTACGAGGCCGCGGCCCTGCTCACCTGGTTCATCCTCCTGGGCCGGTACCTGGAGGCGTTGACCCGCGGGCGGGCTTCGGAGGCCATCCGGCGCCTACTGCGCCTGCAGCCACGGCGGGCGCGGGTCCTGCGCAACGGCCAGGAGGTCGAAGTCTCCGTAGATGAGGTGGACGTCGGCGACGTGGTGGTGGTCCGGCCCGGGGAGCAAGTGCCCGTGGACGGAATCGTGCTGGACGGGTACTCCGCGGTGGACCAGTCCATGGTCACGGGCGAGAGTATCCCCGTGGAGAAAAAGCCCGGTGACGAAGTCATCGGCGGCACCCTCAACCGCACGGGGTCCTTCACCTTCCGGGCCACCCGGGTGGGGCGGGAAACCGTCCTCGCGCAGATCATCCGCTTGGTGGAGGAGGCCCAGACCTCCAAAGCCCCCATCCAGAGGCTCGCGGACCTGGTGGCGGGCCGGTTCATCTTCTGGGTGCACGTGGTGGCCCTGGCGGCTTTCGCCTTCTGGTACTTCGTGGGCTACGACCTATGGTTCCGCCCGGACACGCGCCTCATGCTGACCCCCTACACCCTGTCGGAGGCCAGCGCGGTGGGCTTCGCGGTGCTGGTCTCCATCGCGGTCCTGGTGATCTCCTGCCCGTGCGCGGTAGGGCTTGCCACCCCGGCGGCCATGATGGCGGGCACGGGGAAGGCGGCAGAGTACGGCATCCTCTTCAAGGGCGCGGACGCGGTGGAGGCGCTGTCCAGGGTGCAGGTGGTGGTGTTCGATAAGACGGGGACCCTGACCAAGGGGCTGCCCGCGGTTACCGACGTGGTGGCCAGGGATCTCGCAGAGGAGGAAGTTCTGCGGTGGGCAGCGGCCGCGGAGAGGCGGTCTGAGCACCCCCTGGCCGAAGCGGTGCTGCGGGCCGCGCAGGACCGGCAGGTCCCGGTCCCTGAACCGGAGGAGTTCCAGGCCCTTCCGGGCCGCGGCGTGGTGGCCTCTGTGGGCGGGCGGCGGGTCCTGCTGGGGAACCGGGCGCTCCTGGACGAGCAGGGGGTCCCGGTGGGCGACCTTGTCCAGGACGCGGACACGCTCACCGCACAGGGCAAGACCGTGGTGTTCGTGGCCGTGGACGGCCGGGCCGTCGGGCTGCTGGCCGTGGCGGACACCCTCCGGGAGACCACCCCGCTCGCGGTCCAGCAGCTGCGGAGCCTGGGGCTGCGCGTGGCCATGCTCACCGGTGACAACCGCCGGACCGCGGAGGCCATCGCCCGGCGGTTGGGCATGGACACCGTCCTGGCGGAAGTGCTGCCCGCGGACAAGGCCGACGAGGTCAGGAGGCTGCAGGCGCAGGGCTTACGGGTGGCCATGGTGGGTGACGGGATCAACGACGCGCCCGCCCTGGCCCAGGCGGACGTGGGGATCGCCATGGGCGCGGGCACGGACGTGGCGAAGGAGACCGGTCACGTGATCCTCATGCGGGACGACCCGCTGGACGTGGTGGCCGCGGTGCAGGTGGCCCGGGCCACCATGGCCCTGGTGAAGCAGAACCTGTTCTGGGCCTTCGCCTACAACACCGCGGCCATCCCCCTGGCCTTGGGGATCCTGTACCCCTTCATAGGCCAGGTGGTGAGTCCAGAGCTGGCGGCGGTGCTCATGGCCACCAGCTCCTTGTCCGTCACCCTGAACACCCAGCGGATGCGCGGCTACACCCCGCCTGTGCGGCGCCTTGCGGCCGCGCAGGCCGTACGGGTGGAGGCCGGTCCCGCGCCCGCAGCCGCGGGGAGGTGAGGCGGTGGGCCGGCTGCGGAGTCCCTCCGCCCTCGCGGCCGCCCTGTACCTGGGCCTGTCCGCCTTGGCGGCCCTGGCCTTCGTGGCCTTGGCCACCTTGAAGGGCGAGACCTCCTGGGCCGCACGAGCGATCGGCGCGGTGTGGGTGTTCCTGCTCACCAACGTGGTGCTCATGCCCGTGGTCATCCCGTGGGTCCGCAGGTCGACGGAAGGGAGGTGACCTCCGTGGAGAAGGTGTACAAGGTCCCGAGGATGCACTGCGAGGGGTGCGCGGCCACCGTGGAGCGCGCGGCCCGGTCGGTGCCGGGCGTGCGCGCGGTGCAGGTGGACCTCGCCAAAAAGGAAGTGCGGGTGACCTTCGAGGAAGGAGCGGCCAACGAGGACCTGCTGAAGCAGGCCCTGGAGCGCGCCGGCTACCCCGTGGCGGCCTGAGCCAGGCCGGCGGACGCCGTGCACGACCACCACGTCCATCCGCCGCCCGAGGTGCACCGGGCGGAAGCCCACGACCGGCACGCGGGCCACACGCCGGAGATGTTCCGCAACCGGTTCTGGGTGTGTCTTGTGCCGTCTCGGCGCACGTGCGGGGCTGGTTCGGGATCCCGCCCGTCCGGTTCTGGGGCTCGGGGTGGGTGGAGCCAGGCCTGGCCACGGCAGTATACGGCTACGGTGCCCTCGTGGAGGCGGACTTGGGGGTGGCCATCGGCGCCGGGACGAACGTGGCGATCCCCCTGGCCGCAGGCATCGCGTACCGCCTGGGTCTACTGCTCTCCCCCGCGGTCGGGGCGCTCCCCATGAGCCTGTCCACCGTGGTCGTGGCCCTGAGCGCCGCGCTGCTGCGGCGTGCCCGAGTTGCTTGAAAGGAGGCGCGAGGTGGATTCGAACCGCGGGCTGTGGATTGCGCTAGGGGTCCTGGTGCTCGTGGTGGTGCTCGCGCCGCTCGTGGGCGGCGGCATGATGGGTTGGGGGATGATGGGCTGGCCGCCTCCCCGCGGGTGGATGTGGGGACTGGGCATGGGCCTGGGCGCTATTGCGATGCTGGCCTTCTGGGGCGCGTTGGTGTTGGCGGTGGTGCTGGCGGTGCGGGCGCTCGTGGGCCGCTCTCCAAAGGAGGACTCCGCCCTGGAGATCCTCAAGCGGCGGTACGCCGCAGGCGAGATCACCAAGGAGCAGTACGAGGAGATGCGCAAACTGCTGGAGGAGTAAGGGGCCGTGATACCGAGGGGCGTATGGTGGCAGCGCCTCACAAGCGCGGCAGGCGTGGGAGCCGTGGGGGTGGGTGTGACCGCCCTCCTGGTGGGCCTCGGGCACTCCCTGGCGCTGCTCGCGGGTCCGCTCCGGGCCGAGCTCCTCTCGATCCCCCGCGGTCGGTGGGCCCTCGCGGCCGCCTCCGCGCTCCTGTTCTGCGCCTTCCTCCTGCTCCTGCCCGTCCGGTGGCGCCGGGACTGGCGGCCCCACGGGCTTTATGCGGCCTTCATCGTCTCCCTGTTCGCGGAGATGTTTGGGTTTCCCCTCACCGCCTACCTCCTCTCCTCGGCCCTCGGGTGGACCCTCTTCGAGCCGCAGTTCATGGCGTACATGTACCGGTTCGGGATGCCGGTGGGTTCTGTGATGAGCCTGCTCGGCGTGCTCCTCGTGCTCCTCGGCTGGCGGGAGCTCTACCGCAACCGCACGGGGCTTGTGACCACGGGGATCTACCGGCACCTCAGACATCCGCAGTACCTGGGGCTGGTGCTCGTGACGGCGGGATGGCTCGTACACTGGCCGACGGTACCGGGACTTGTGATGTGGCCTCTCCTCACCCTCGCGTACGTGCGGCAGGCCCGTCGGGAGGAAGCGGAGCTCAGGAAGCGGTACGGCGCTGCCTATGAAGACTACGCGCGGCACACGCCCGGCTGGATCCCGCGGGGGGCACGGATCCCTACCGCCAGAAGAGCTCCCGTACGCGGATCCTGAACCCCGGCAGGAGGTCTTCGGCCTCCAGGACGTCCGCCTCCGAGAGCAGAACGGGTGGGGTGTCGGGCCGTCGGACCGTAACGGTGCGCAGCCCGGGGCTTACCACCCACACGACCTGGGTCCCCGCGGCGAGGTAGTCTGCCACCCGCTCCTCAACCTCCTCGTACCGATCCGAGGGGGAGACGATCTCCACCGCCAGGTCCGGGGCACCGGGCCAGTAGCCTCTCGGCAGTCCCGTCACAGGAATCCGGTCCCGTCGGATGAAGGCGATATCCGGACCCCGCACCGTATCCGGGTCGGAGGCCAACTGAAACCCCGCATCTCCGACGAGGACAACGCCCAGGTCGTTCTCCTCCACGTACCGGGCAAGGCGCCACCCGAGTCTGGCGGCCACCGCTCCGTGCTCCGCACCCGGAGGGGCCATCTCCCGCAGCTCCCCCCTCACGAGCTCGCCCGGTCTGTTTTCTCCGAGGGCGAAGAGCTCCTCCGCGGTCATCCGCCGCGTCGTGGTCTCCATGCCAGCCCCAGTATACTAGAGCCCCAGCAGGGCCCACAGGACCGCATCACCGAGCCCACGGGCCAGCACCGGACCCCACACACTCCCCGTGAGCCGGCGCACCACGAAGAACACCGCCCCGCTCAGGAGGTGCCAGGCCACCACCTCGCCCCGCGCGCCCGCGTGCAGCAGGAGGGTCGCGGCCTCCGAGAGGGCGAAGGCCGCAAGGGGGTAGGCCGCGAGCGAAGCGGGGAGGACCCCGCGTAGCCACACCTCCTCTCCCGCGCCCGCCGTCAGTTCCGCCACCACCCGTTCCGCCTCGGGCCACCGGAAGAACAGGAAAATCCCCTGTGCCGCAAACCCTGCCCAGACAAGCCACACCGCCGCCGCGGAGAACCCCAAGGCGCTGAAGAGGCCCAGGAGGTGGCGGCCCCGGATAAGTCCGGCCCTCCGGAGGTCCGGGTAGACCGCGAGGGCCGCCCCGCAGAGCAAAAGCCCTCCTATGGCCGGCGCAAGCCCCAGCGCGCGGCCGAATAGGACGACGGCCGCGGGAAGCCCAAAGGGGACCACCACCTCCCGGCGCAGCCACGGGAGAACCGTCGGCAGGACCATCACGGCCAGCACCGCGGCAGCTCCCCACACCCACCGGTCTCCCCACCGGGCGTACGGCGTGAGGTCGTCCCTCGGCTCGATGTGCCCCGCGACGTATCCCTCCGTCACCTGCGGGAGCTGGGCCTGGATGCGGCCCGTGCGCTCGATGATCCCGGAGATCCCGATGCTGGCCGCCCGCACCACGTCCCGCCCCAGCTCCACCGCCCGCACCACCGCAAAGCCGAGGTGCTGCATGGGTCCCGCGGACTCCCCAAACCACCCCTCCTCGGAGGAGTGGATGAGGTAGCGGGCCCCGCCCAGCACCAGGGCCCGGGCCGCCGCGGGGTACACGATCTCGTAGCAGAGCAACACGCCCGCGGGTCCCTGAGGAGCCCGGACCGGGCGGTAGCCGGGGCCGGGCTCCGCCCACCACTCCCCGAGCGGCACAAGCCGCGCCTTGTCGTGCCGGCCCACCGCCTCACCCCGCTCCACCACCACCGCGCTGTTGCGGCGGCCGTCGATCTCGCCGGTTGCCAGCAGTGCCACGCCTTCCGGGACCGCGGTCCGGAGGAGGGGGTCTAAGGTTCCGTCCCGCAGGAGCGGGCGGGGCCAGTAGTGCTCAGGCCAGACCACGAGTCGGGCCCCGGAGCGGACCGCCTCCTGAGTGAGGCGGAGCAGGACCTCCTGGGTCTTGGGGGCGTGGTCGGGGGCGAGCTTAAGCCGTTGCAGGAGGTTGGGCTGGACCGCCGCCACCGGCAGGCGCGGGTTAGTAGGCCGCTCCAGGCGCTCCAGACGCGCACTCCCCCACCCCCACGCCGCCGCCACGAGGAGCAGAGGCAGCAGCCCGAGCGACCTGCGCATCACGAGCAGCGCCACGCCCGCGTTTGCGGCCACCACCGCCGCGGAGACGAGGTACACCCCGCCGATTGCGGCCAGCTGCAGCACGGGCAGGTTCGTCCACTGGGAGTAGCCCAGTAGCCCCCACGGAAAGGAAGCCGTCCCGAGGCTGCGCAACCACTCCCCCACGACCCACCCGAGGACCGTCCCCACAAGCCACCGGCCCGCTCCCCCGCCCGATGCCGCACACCCCATCAGGAGGCCGGACAGGGCGGAGTACGCCGCGCTGACCCCCACCACCGCCACGTACGCGGGAACTCCCAGGCTGAGGAGCCACGTGAGCAGCACCCCGTAAAAGGCGAGCCCGAAGGCGAAGCCCATCCCCGCGGCCGCCGCAGGCCGCTGGCCCCGCAGGGCGAGGAACAGAGGCACAAGGGCCACCCACGCGAGCGGCCACCAGCCCGGATGCGGAAAGCTCAGGGCCAGCAGGACGCCGGAGAAGGCGGAGGCTCCGATCCGGAGAGCCGGAGCTTCCTCAACCGCAAGGGGGCGCGCCGGCGCCACCGTGCGGCTCACGCCGGGGGCGGTAAACCGCGTTCCCATACTACTCAGACTCTAGCACGGGCCCCGGGGGTCACACGCTCCGAAGGTCAAGCGGGCAGGACGAGGGTGAACCGGGCCCCGCCCTCTGGGCGGTTTGCGGCCTCCGCCCGGCCGCCGTGGCTCAGGGCGATGTGCTTGGTGATCGCGAGCCCGAGCCCTGCCCCGCCTCCCTGCCGCGTCCGGGCGACCTCGGCCCGGTAGAATCGCTCGAAGATGCGGGGGAGGTGTTCGGGCGGGATGCCGGGACCGGTGTCCTCCACGACGAAGAGCACCTCGCCCGGCCGGGTCTCCACGCCCAGCCGGACGGTCCCGCCTTCGGGCGTGACCTTGAGGGCGTTGTCCACGAGGTTCGTGAGGGCCTGCAGCAGGCGCTCCCGGTCCGCCACGACCGCCACGTCCTCCGCGGCCACGGTGAGCCGGATCCCCTTGCGGTCCGCGGCCAGCGCGAACCGCTCCGCCACCTCCTCCACGAGGTCCTGCGCCCGAAGTCGTTCCTTCCGCAGCCGCACGGCCCCGGACTCCAGCACGGAAAGGTCCAACAGCTCCTCCGCAAGCCGGCTCAGCCGATCCACCTCCTGGACCATCTGCCCCAAAAACCGCCGGGCGAGCTCCGGATTCTCCAGCCCGCCGTCCTGCAGGGCCTCTGCCAGAGCCCGGAGGGTGGCGAGGGGCGTGCGCAGCTCGTGGGAGACGTTGGCCACGAAGTCCCGGCGGAGGGCCTCCACCCGCCGGACCTCCGTGAGGTCCTGCGCCACCACCACGAGTCCCTCACCCGACGGCACCCAAGACGCCGTGATCCGGACCGCCCTGCGCTCCGGGACCGTTACCTCCACCTCGAGCTCCTGCCTCGTCTGTCCCTCCGCACACCGCCGCAGGAGTGCCTCGACGTCGTGCTTCCGGAACACCGCCATGGGGCCGGCCCCGCGGGCATCCGCGAACCGAAAGCCAAAGAGCCGCTCCGCGGCCTGGTTGGCCAGCAGCAGGCGTCGGTTCCCGTCGAACACCAGGACGCCTTCGCTCACCGCATCCAGGGCAGCCCGCCACCGCTCGGCCTCCTCCCGTGCCTGGGAGAGGGACTCGGAGACGTGCCGCACCACGGCGTCCCACGCGGCCACCAGCTCTCCGAGGACGCCACTCGGACCCAGCTCCGGTGATGTGGGGGCTTCCCGTAGGGTGCGGAGGGATCGGGCGAGCCGCGCACACGCGTCCTGAAGCCGCCGCTCCCGGACCGCCGCGGATACCAGCGCGCTCCCCCCCATGAGGGCGAGCATCGCCCCAAGCCACCCCGGAACCGGCCCCGCCGCGAGCGTCCACACGCCGGCCCCCACCAGGGCCACGCCCAGGACCCAGAAGAGCAGCCGCATGTCCTAGGCCTCCAGCCGGTACCCCACGCCCCGCACGGCTACGAGCCGTACGCCGGAACCGGCTTCCCGCAGCTTGCGGCGCAGCCACGAGAGGTGCACGTCCACGGTGCGCTCGTCCCCCTCGTAGTCGTACCCCCACACCCGCTCGATGAGCCGGTCTCGGGAGAGGACCACACCGGCGTTCCGCATGAGGAGGGCCAAGAGCTCGAATTCCTTCGGGGCCAGAGGGAGCACCCGATCCCCGCACCGGATCTCGTGCCGCTGGGGGTCCAGCACGAGGTCTCCCACCCGGAGGACCTCCTCGGCGCCCTTGCGGTAGCGCCGCAGGGCGGCCCGCACCCGCGCCAGGAGCTCCCGCATGGAGAAGGGCTTGGGGATGTAGTCGTCCGCGCCCAGCTCGAGCCCCGTCACCCGGTCCGCCTCGTCCGTCCGGGCGGTGAGCAGGAGGATGGGGATGTCGAGCCGACGGCGGAGGAACGAGCACACCTCGAACCCGCTCATCCCCGGGAGCATCACGTCGAGGATGACGAGGTCGCAGGACTCCTCCAGGGCCCGCTCGAGGGCGGTCATCCCGTCGTACGCCTCCAGGACCCGGTAACCCTCCCGCTCCAGGGCGAACCGGATGGCCTCCACGAGGGGCCGCTCGTCGTCCACCACCAGGATCCGGGCAGGCTCCGGTCGCGGCTGCATCCCACTCCCAAGCCTACGCGCCAGCTCGGCGCGCGTCTAGGAACGCCTCACCCGAACCGGCCCGTGATGTAGTCCTCCGTGCGGCGGTCCTGAGGCCGGGTGAACACCTCCTCCGTGGGCCCGAACTCCACGAGCTCCCCGTCCAGCAGGAACGCGGTGAAGTCCGAGACCCGGGCGGCCTGCTGCATGTTGTGGGTAACGATGACGATGGTGTAGGTCTGCTTCAGGTCCTCCATGAGGTCCTCGATGCGGGCCGTGGAGATGGGGTCCAGGGCGGAGCAGGGCTCGTCCATGAGCAGGACCTCCGGCTCCACGGCGAGGGCCCGGGCGATGCACAGCCGCTGCTGCTGGCCGCCCGAGAGCTCCAATCCGCTTTTGCGGTGGAGGTCGTCCTTCACCTCGTCCCACAGGGCCGCCAGCCGCAGCGCCCGCTCCACCCGCTCGTCCAGCTCCCGCCGGCTCAGCCGCTTGTGCAGCCGCAGCCCGAAGGCCACGTTCTCGTAGATGGACTTGGGGAAGGGGTTGGGCTTCTGGAACACCATGCCGATGCGCACCCGGACCTCCACGGGGTCCACATCCGGCGCGTAGATGTCCTGCCCCCGGAAGAACACGTGGCCCTCCACCCGGGCCCCGGGGATGAGGTCGTTCATGCGGTTCAGGGACCGGATCAGGGTGCTCTTCCCACAGCCCGAGGGTCCGATGACCGCGGTGATCCGGCGCTCGGGGATGTCGAGGTTCACCCCCCGTAGGGCCGCCTGAGCGCCGTACCACACCCGCAGGTCGCGGATCTGGAGGACCGGCTCTGGGATCGGAGCCGCAGGGCGAAAGAGCTCGGGATGAGGCCGGAGGTCCGTGGTCCGTCGCATCCCTGCCTCCTACCAGCGGATGGTGAACCGGTTCCGCAGCCAGAGGGCGGTGCCGTTCAGCACGAGCAGCACGGCCAATAACAGCAAGATCCCTGCCGCGGCCACCCGGTGGAACTCGGGGTTGGGCAGGGACACGTAGTTGAAGATCTGGATGGGGAGCACGGTGAAGTAGTCCCAGAGGTTGCGGGGCAGAAAGGGCACGTACTGCAGGGCGCCCAGCATGATGAGGGGGGCGGTCTCGCCCACGGCCCGGGAGAGGCTCAGGATGATCCCCGTGAGGATGCCCGGAGCCGCGTACGGGAGGACGTGGTGGCGCACCACCTGCCACCGGGTGGCGCCCAGCGCGTACGCCGCCTCCCGGATGGAGAAGGGCACCGCCCGGATGGCCTCCCGGGAGGCGAGGATCACGAGGGGCAGCACCAGCAGGGCCAGGGTCAGAGCGCCCGCGAGCACGCTTTTGCCCAACCGCAGGAGCTCCACGAACACGCCTAGACCCAATAGCCCGTACAGGACCGAGGGGACGCTGGCGAGGTTGGCGATGTTGACCTCCAGGAGCCGGGTGAGCGGAGAGGGCCGGGCGTACTCCTCCAGGTACACCGCGGCCAGCACGCCGAGCGGGAAGGCCACCAGGGACATGGTCGCCGCGACGTACACCGTGCCCACGAGCGCGCTGGCGTATCCGGCTCGGGAGGGGAAGCGGGAAGGGAAGTGGGTGACGAGCTCCGGCCGCAGGTACGGGGCGCCGTCGCGGGCGACGTCCACGAGCAGGATCCCCAGGAACACCAACCCCAGCAGGGTGGCGGCCTGACAGGCGGCCACGAACAGGCGGGCGATGTGCTTCCGCCGCTCAAGCCGCCTGCGCTCGGGGGAGTCGATGGCCCGCACGCTCATCGGTACCGCTCCCGGAACCGCTGCACCACCCGGAGGCTCAACACGTTCAGGAACAGGGTCACCACGAACAGCACCATGCCTGCGGCAAACAGGGTCCGGTACTCCACGGAGCCGTACGGGGTGTCCCCCAGGCTCACCTGCACGATGAAGGCGGTGACGGTCTCCACGGTCTGGAGCGGGTTCAAGGTCCAATTCGGGGTCTGTCCGGCCGCGAGGGCGACGATCATGGTCTCGCCCACGGCCCGGGAGAGGGCCAGCACGCAGGCCGCGGAGATCCCCGACAACGACGCGGGGACCACCACCCGCAGGGCCACCTCCATGGGCGTCGCACCCAGGGCGTACGCTCCGTAGCGGAGCTCCGCGGGCACGGACCGCATCACGTCCTCGCTGAGGGACGCCACGAGGGGCAGGATCATGATCCCCATCACGAGCCCGGCGCTCAGCGCGTTCTGGCCGGCTAAGGCCGGGCCGAAGACGCGATCCTGGAGGAACGGGGTGACGAAGGTGAGGGCGAAGTAGCCGTACACGATGGTGGGGACTCCGGCCAACAGCTCCAGGGCCGGCTTTACCTTTCTGCGCAGCCCTTCCGGCGCGAACTCGCTCAGGTAGATGGCGGCGAGCAGTCCCAGGGGGACCGCCACCGCGAGGGCGATGAGGCTTGTGAGCGCGGTTCCGGCAAGGAGCGGCAGTACTCCGAACCGCTTGGTGGTAAATAGAGGGCTCCAGGTGGTCTCCGTCAGGAACTCCCGCACAAGCCGCCCGGGACGCCCCACCAGGTCCGGACGGGCCTCCGCGAACCGCTGGAGGTCCGGCCGGCGGGCAACGAGCGCCGGATCGGCCGCCTCCACGGGGAGCCGGAAGAAGGCTACGGTTTCGTAGACCAGCACCGCGGCGATCGCCGCGGTGACCCCCAACGACAGCCACGCGAACAGGGCCAGGACCCCTCCAATCGCCCTCTCCCGGAGCTGCCGACCACTCCCCTTTCCCACCATCCCTCTTCCCGAACACCCTCCCCGTGTTAACTCCAGGTTAAGAAGGCTACGGCCGGCAGTGCGCCACGTACTTCACGGCCACGTCCCGAAGGGTGGCGTGCCCCGCGGGTCGGTCGCCCTCCCGGAAGGCGGTCCCGGGCGTCAGGCGGGCGATGCACCGCCGGGCCGCGGCGTAGATCGGCGGCGGGAACTCCACGTAGCCCACGGCCCGAACTAGGGGGATCCTCCGCCCGGGCGAGCGGGGGTCGTCCACCAGGAGGTTTGCGCCGGTATTCGGGCCCACATACCACTGGGCGAACTGCCGCACCTCGGGCTTGACCTCCGCGCTCGTGCGGTTCAGGTACAGGAACAGGGGGCGGGTGAGGGGGTACCGCCCGGTCTTGGTGGTGTCGAAGGAAGGGGTGACACCTCGGCACTCCGCGTCGCTGCGGAGGTCGACCCGCCGGCTGGGATCGATGGCCACGCCCTTCACCCGGCCCAGGTTCTCCTCCAGGTACGCGAGGCCGAAGTACCCGAGCGCTCCCTCGTCCCGGCTGACGAACTGCACGGTCACGTTGTCGTCCTCGCTGGCCTGGTAGTCCCCGCGGCTGGCCTTCGCTCTGCCCACCACGACCTCGGTAAAGCTGTCGAACGTACCGGAGTCCGCGCCCGGCCCTGCAAGGCGCAAGGGCCGGTCCGGGAAGGTCCTGCGCACCTGCCGCCAGCTGGTGATCCGGCGCTCCGCCTGGGGCTCCCACAGGCGCTTGAGCTCGCCCACGGTGAGGCACGTGGCCCAGGTGTTCTGGGGGTGGACCACCACCGCGAGCCCGTCGATGGCCACGGGTACCTTCACGTACCTCACCCGGTTGCGGGCGCACGCCGCATCCTCCTCTGCCCGGATGGGACGGGAGGCGTCCTGGATGTCCGTCCGCGACTGCGGACGGTCCGCGCAGAACTTCTTGAACCCGCCGCCCGTGCCGCTGACCCCCACCGTGATCCGCACCGCCCGCCCTTGAGGGGTCCTGCGGTACTCCTCCGCGACCGCGCTCGTGAGGGGAGCGACGGTGCTGGAGCCGTCGATCACCACCGTCCCTGGAGGGCTCGTGGTTCCGCCGGCCTGCTGCGCAAGACCCGCCACGGCGACCCCTGTGGCCGCGAGCAGGGCGACTCCCGTCAGGAGAATTCGGTGGATTTCCCGCATCGGTCCTTCCCTCCCTGGGTTGATTCTCCCTTCTCTCTGCCCTGGTCCTGTTAAGAGACGCATAAGAGGCCTGCGTGTCCCGCGCGGGCTAGATCGACAAGGGGCGTGGGAGTGCGCCTATCCCGGAACCGGCGGGGGGACGTGGAGGGCGCTCAGGGGGCCGGGGTAGTAGACCAGCTCCACCCCGGCCTCCTGCAGGAGCCGCTGGGCAGCGGGGTCCGGGTAGTCCCCCGCGTAGACGACCCGCACGAGGCCCACGTTGGCGATCATCTTCGCGCACACCAGACACGGCTGGTGGGTGCAGTAGAGGGTGGCGCCCGCGATGGCCACCCCGTGGTAGGCGGCCTGGAGGATGGCGTTCTGCTCCGCATGGATGCACAGGCACGTGTCGTGGCCCGTGCCGGGCGGTGCCTCCCCCGCACACCGAGGACACCCTCCTTCCCCACAGTTCCGCAGACCCCGCGGGGTGTCGTTGTAGCCCGTGGAGAGCACCATGCGGTCCTTGACGATCACCGCCCCCACCCGGCGGCGCAGGCAGGTGGAGCGGCTGCTGGCGAGCACCGCCATGCTCATGAAGTAGTCGTCCCAGCTCGGCCGCATCACCGGGTTCCGAACAGCCGATCCCCCGCATCCCCGAGTCCCGGGAGGATGTACCCGTGCGCGTCCAGGCGCTCGTCCACGGCCGCGGCGTAGATCTCCACCTCCGGATGGTCGGTGTGTAGCCGCGCGATTCCCTCCGGGGCCGCAATCAGACACATGAACTTGAAATGCCGGGCGCCTTTCTCCTTCAGCAGGCGCACGCACGCGGAGGCGGAGCCGCCCGTGGCCAGCATGGGGTCCAGGATGAGGACCTGACGCCGCGGGAGGTCCTTCGGGAGCTTCACGTAGTACACGGTGGGCTGGAGGGTATGGGGATCCCGTTCGATGCCCACGTGCCCCACCCGGGCCGTGGGCAATAGCTTCACGATGCCGACCTCCATCCCCAGTCCGGCCCGGAGGATGGAGACCACGGCCAGCTCGTCACCCAGGATGGCCCTTCCCCGGGTACGGGCGAGGGGCGTTTCAACCTCCACCTCCCGGGTCGCCAGGTCCCGGGTGGCCTCGAAGGCCAACAGCAGGGCCAACTCCTCCACCAGCTCCCGGAACTCCTTGGGAGGGGTGTTCCGGTCCCGGAGGAGGGAGAGCTTGTGGCTGGTGAGGGGGTGGTCGACCACGTGGACCTTAGACACGGCTCCCCCTACTCCCCGGGCACCGCCACGGTGGGAACATCCTCCTCCGCGTAGATCGGGAAGGCCCGGCACAGCTCGTGGACCTCAGCCCGCACGCGGTCGATGGTCTCCGGATCGTCCGGGGCAGAGAGGACCGCGTGGATCCACGCGGCGATTGAGCGCATCTCGTCCTCCCGCATGCCCCGGGTGGTCACCGCGGGGGTGCCGATCCGGATGCCGCTGGTGACCGTGGGCTTCTGGGGGTCGAAGGGCACCAGGTTCTTGTTCACGATGATGTGGGCCCTGCCCAGGGCCTCCTCTGCGGCCTTCCCGGTGAGGCCGCGGCTGCGCAGGTCCACGAGCAGCAGGTGGGTGTCGGTCCCGCCCGTGGTCACATGGTACCCCCGCCGCAACAGCTCCTCCGCTAAGGCCTGCGCGTTGCGCACCACCTGGGCCGCGTACGCCCGGAAGGCGGGCTGGGCGGCCTCGTGGAAGCACACGGCCTTCGCCGCGATCACGTGCATGAGGGGGCCGCCCTGGGAGAAGGGGAACACCGCC
>FWWM01003899.1_pt1 | contig 35908 bp, 33 predicted proteins | sample 2228351 | NCBI WGS metagenome assembly FWWM01 (sample SAMEA103939774, study PRJEB20133) | metagenome
GGCCCGCTCGACGAAGGCCGAGCGGTCTTCCGACAGTTCCCAAACCCGCCAGTCGATCGCCCGCCCGCTCTCGACGGAGACGATCAGGTAGGCATACCACGGCCAGGCGTGCTCCCGGTCGAAGTTCGACGGCCGGGCCGGGTGATCCGGATGAGAGTGGAAAAAGCCGATGATCTCTAAGCCGGCGGCGGCCGCCGCCCGCTCGGCCGCCAGGACCTCCTCCGGGGGGATCAGGAAGCGATGGGTCTGCTCCTCCGGATCCGCCCACCGGTTCGCGACCAGCCGGAGCTGTTCCACGATCTTGACGCCATCCACCTCGCGGCCGAGGAAGATCCCGCACGCCTCGGCCGGGTAGCCCGCCTCCACATGGGCTCGGATCTGGGTTTGGTGCGCTCGATGTAATCGCAGGGTCATCGGCCCTCCCCCGCTGAAAGGAGCGTTATTTCTCGAACCAGAAGCTCTCGCTTAGATACTTGTATCCCGCATCCGGGAAGATCGTGACCACCACGCCCTCCCGAAGGCGGGCAGCGATCTTCACGGCGGCGGCCATGGCGGCGCCCGCCGAGATCCCGACGAAGAGCCCTTCCTCCCGGGCCAGCCGCCAGGCCATCGCGTAGGCCTCCTCGGTGGAGACCGTGAGGACTTCATCCAGCAGGTCCGGATCGTAGATCCCGGGCCGGATGGCCGTCTCCATGTGCTTCAAGCCCTCCAGGCCGTGGAACGGCCCGTCCGGCTGCACGCCGATGAGACGGATCGCCGGGTTCCGCTCTTTCAGGTATCGCCCGACCCCCATCATCGTCCCGCTGGTCCCCAGGCCGGCCACGAAATGGGTGATCCGGCCCTCCGTCTGCTCCCAGATCTCCGGCCCCGTGGTCCGGTAATGCGCCCGCCAGTTGGCCGGGTTGTTGTATTGATCCGCGTAGAAGTAGCGCTCCGGATCCGCCTCGTAGCGGCGGCGGGCCTCCAGGATCGCCCCGTCCGTCCCCTCCAGCGGGTCCGTCAGGATCAGCTCCGCGCCGTAGGCCCGCAGGATCCGCAGCCGCTCCGGGCTGGCGTTGGCCGGGATGCACAGGGTCACCGGATACCCCCGCGCGGCCCCCAGCATCGCATACGCGATCCCCATGTTCCCGGATGTGGCGTCCAGGATGGTCTTGCCGGGCCGGAGTTGGCCCTCCCGCTCCGCCGTCAGGATGATCTCCCGGGCCGGTCGGTCCTTCACTGATCCGCCCGGGTTATACCACTCCGCCTTCGCGTAGATCTCCACCGGCGCGAAGGGCAAGGTGATCTTGCGAAACCGGACCAGCGGCGTGTTCCCGATCAGCTCCAGAAGGTCCTTCGCCGCCTCCGTTCGCATCCTCGGAACGATTTGCACCATGGCGGCTCCCCTCGGAGATCGCTCCTTCTGCAAATAAAAAGGACCAACACGACTCGGCAGGCTGCGAAGAGGCCAACCGCCTCAGCACCCAGGGGGCGCGGGGGCGTCAGCCACCCACCGATTCGGTTGGTCCTGGATCAGGCGGGAAGGAAGGCCCGCATCCGGCCTTCATCCCGGGCGGGTGGCGTCAACGCCCCCGCCCAGGACAGATGCACCGCGCATTCATGACCGAAAATCGCATCGGCGATCGGCTCCCTGAGGGTTCACCCCATTTGCATTCATCATAGGGGCTCTCCCCGGGCCTGTCAAATTTTGCCCCCAATCGCCCCCTCCCCGACGGGGATGGGGTCTATCCCCCGGCGCCCTTCCATTAAGTTAAGATAGAGGCGTTGGAACCGAGCGATTGGAGAAACGAGCCATGCGCAGGATCCGCGGATCGGTGGCCGCGGGCGTGGTGCTGATGGCCCTCTGGCTGCTCGCCTGGCCCCGCCCGCCCGGGGGCGGCAGCCTGCCCATCGAACTGCCTGCCCCGACCCCCACCCCCACGGTCGTCCGGATCCCCGGGCCGGCGCGGGCGCTGGCCATCGAGGCGTTCCGGGTGCATCCGGATGGCCCCCTCTACGCCGGCGATCGCCTCAGCTTCGAGGTTCAGATCCGGAACGCCGGATCCGTCCCCCTTCCCGGTGCCCGCGTGGAGATCCGCCGAAGGGATCCAGACGGGGAGGAGATCCTGGCCGAGGCGCTCCTGCCGGGGCTGGAGCCGGGCGCCTCCGCGCCGGCGGTCTGGACGTGGGTGTGGGAAGCGCCCGCTCCGGGCCCCCTCACGCTGATCGCGGTAGCCCAGCCGGCGGGAGATGGGACCCGCGGCGGCGATCGGATCACCCGGACGGTCTCGCTGCTTCCGCGGGAGATGCTTCCGGAGGCGGAGCGACGGGCGCGCTGGGCCCAGGCGGAGAGCCGATGCGGCACGCACCATTACCTGACCGGGACGGCGGCCGAGGCGGATCTGCCGCGGCTGATGGCCTGGGCCGATGAGGCGGAGGCGACGGTCCGGGCGCGCCTGGGCCTTCCCTCCCGGCTCCCGACCGCCATCGTCTGGATCCCCCGCCTGCTCGGGCACGGCGGGTTCGCCCTCGGAGACAGCATGCTCCTCACCTATCCCTTGGCAGATCGCCTGCCCGCGGACCTTCCCACGATCCTGCGCCACGAATGGACCCATCGGCTGACCTGCGCCTGGGTGGGGCGGGAGGACTGCCTCGCCCATCTCCCGCCCCTGGTCACGGAAGGCCTGGCGGTCTTCGTCGCCGGGGGGCACTACCGCCCGGAGCCGCTGACGCGGCGGGCGGCCGCGCTGCTCCATCGGGGCAGGTGGATCCCCCTGGATCGCCTGGCCCAGGATTTCTATCATCATCCCCACGAGATCGGATATCTGGAGGCCGGCGCCTGGATGGAGGCGCTGTTCCGGGAAGGGGGATGGCCTCGCCTGCGGGCGTTCTTCCAGGCGATCGAACGCCGGCCCGGCGAATCGGACCTGGAGGCGCTTGACCGGGCCCTCCAGGCTGTCTATCATCAAGACATCCGAACGTTCGAGGCGCGATGGCGGGCGCGGTTGCGCGCGCTGCCGGCGGACCCGGAGCAGACCGCCGACCTGGAGTTCACGATCGCCTTCTACGAGGCCCTCCGGGCGTATCAGCGGGCCTACGATCCCTCCGCCTACTTCCTGGGGACGTGGCTGCCGGATTGGCGGCGGGCGGTCCGGGAGGGGATCGTGGCGGACTTCATCCGGGAGCCCGCGCATCCGGAAGGGCAGCGGTTCTGGCAGGCGCTGCAGGAAGCGCGCCGGCGCGCCGCGGAAGGAGATCCCCAGGGCGCGCGGTCGCTGCTCTCCGCCCTCTGTCGGGCGCTGGCATGCGCGGAGGCGCTTCCGCCGTAGGCGGCCCTTTTCCCCTGAAATGAGAAAGGCCGACGCCGATCATGCGCGCGGCGTATGGGGGATGGCACAGAGGAGCGCCCGTCCAAGGGCTGGTGCTGGAATTGCCCCCCCGGGGGCGCGGACGGCCGGAGCCCCTTTATGCGGTCCTCACCGTGCGGGGCGATGCGGCCGCCTGGCCGGCGGAGGAGGCCGCCCGGGTGCTGCGCGCCGCCTTCGACCGCCAGCGCGGCAGCCTAACCGCCGCCCTGCGCGAGACCCTGCTGACCCTCCACCACTGGCTCCTGGAGCAGAACCGCAACGCGGCCCCCGGGGAGCGCTGGGAGATCGGCCTCACCCTGCTGGCCGTGCGCGAGGAGAGCGTCTTCCTGATCCAGGCCGGACCGGCCTGGGCGGCCCATGTGACCCGCGACGGCATCCGGATCCTCGCCCCCGACGAGGCCGAGGCGCCCGGCGGTGCGCCCCTGGGGGCCGCGCGGGCCATCTCCCTGCACTACGGGATGGCCCCCCTGCGCCCGGAGGACCGGCTGATCGTGACCGACGCCGAGACCGGGCCGCTCTTGGATCCCGGGGCGTTGATGGCCCTGACCCGCATCCAGAACCTCCCCCTCATCGTCGAGGCGATCGAGGCCCAGATCGCCCGCACGGCTGCCCATTCGATCGCCTTCTTGATCCTGGGCGGCGAGCCGCCCCGAAGCGCCCTCACGGATCGACCCGAGCCCCGCCTCCCCGAAGCGGCACCTCCGTCCCCCGCTCCCCCCAGGCCCTCCTTCACGCTCCCGCGGCCGGGGCGCTGGATCCGGAAGCGATGGGGACGATGGCGGCCTGCCCTCCCGCACATCCCCCGGTGGGGGCGGCCGGCGGTCCCGCTGCCGGCTTCTTCCCCCGGATGGGTGCGCACCCTGGCGCTGGCGCTGCCCTGGGCGATCGCCCTGATCGCCCTGGGGGTTTACATCCATCAGCGGAACCTCCTCACGGCCCATCGGCTGCTGGCGCAAGCCCAGGCGGAGGCGGAGCAGGCCGCTCGGGCACAGGCCCCCGGCGAGGCCCGCCGCCACTGGGAGAGGGCCCGGGATCTGGCCCGGGCGGCCTACCAATCCGCCGCGCTGCCCGAGGCGGCCGCCCTTCAGGAGAACGCGCAGCGCCAACTGGACCGCCTGGACCAGGCCGTTCAGCCGCTCCACCCCACGCGCCTCAGCGAACTCCCCCCGGGCCGTCTCCGGCGGATGATCCTGCGGGACAATGAGTTATATCTGCTGGATCGGGAAGGCCGGTGCCGGAACGAGGCCCCTCGTCCCGGCGGGTGTGTGCTCTGGATCGGCTACGATGAGGTGCACCGCGCCCTGCTGGGCGAGCCGATGCGTGAACTGTTGTGGAGCGGGATGACCCTTCAGGGACACCCGCTGGGGTCCCTGCTGGATCTGGCCTGGGCGGAGGCGGAGGGGGGGCGCTCGGCCGGCGCCTTGATGGCCCTCCACACCCAGGGCCTGGCGGAGAGCCGCCACCTGAGCCCCCGCTGGGTCTCCACCCGGCTTGCGCCGCCGGCCGACGGGTTGCTCCGATTCTACGGGGGGAACCTCTACGTGCTGGACCGCGGGAAGGGGCAGATCTGGCGGCTGCGCCCGACCGGGGAGGATTACGCCCAGGACCCCGAGCCGTATTTCGAGTCGCCTCGCCCGGACCTCGCGGAGGCCGTTGACTTCCTGGTTTACCGGAACGTCTACGTGCTGTATCGGGACGGGCGGGTGCGGGCGTTCCAAGTGGGGAAGGAGGACGAGACCTTTCCCCTGCGGGAGCAGCCCTCCCCGGCGCTCCCGAGCCCGGTCCGCCAGCCGATCGGCCTGACGATGGACCCCACCGCGCCCCGGCCCTGGCTCTACATCCTGGAACCGGATCGCCTCATCCAGGTCGGCCTGCAGGGGGATTTCGTCCGGCAGATCCGGGGGGAGGCGCTGGCGGATGTGACCGCGGCGGCCGTGGATGAAGGGCGGCGCCGGCTGTTCTTCCTCCGCGCCGATGGCTCGCTCTGGGTCGCCGATCTCCCGCCCGTGGAATAAAGGCGCGCCGATCCGCCCCTTCCCCTTCTCCCCGCTGACCCGCTCCCTCGCCCCGCATCGGGTGGGGCGATGATCGCACAGCCCCTTGATCCGAGCGAAGCCCAATAATATAACCGAGAGAGGCCTCGGCCCGGCCAAGGGATGACGCTCATCCCGAGGGCAACGAGATGCGATCGCTGGGGTTCATCGGGCTTGGTCGGATGGGCACGCCGATGGCGCGGCGCCTGCTGCGGGCCGGGCATCGGCTCACGGTCTACAACCGCACCTGGGGGAAGGTGGAGCCCTTGATCGCCGAGGGAGCCCGGTGGGCCGACTTGCCGCGGGCGGTCGCCGCATCCAGCGAGGTGGTCTTCCTCATGGTGGCGGACTCCCAGGCCAGCGAGGCGGTGCTCACCGGGCCCGATGGGGTGCTGGAGGGCGCCCGCGAAGGCCTGATCGTGGTGGACATGAGCACCATCGCCCCGGCGGTCTCCCGCCGCCTGGCCGAACAGGCCGTGCGCCGCGGCGTGCGGATGCTGGACGCCCCAGTCTCCGGCAGCGTGGGGCCGGCCGCCGAGGGGACCCTCACCATCTTCGTCGGCGGCCCGCCCGAGGCCTTCGAGGCCGTGCGGGATCTCCTGGGGATCCTGGGGCGGGAACGGGATGGGGTGCGCGGTGAAGCTGGCCGTGAACCTCAATCTTGGGCGTATCCATGCAGACCCTCGGCGAAGCCCTGGGGCTGGGCGCCCGCGCGGGCATCCCCCGCAACGGCTGTGGGAGATCCCCCAGGGCCTGGCGGTGATCTCGCCGGCGATGCGCAACAAGGGCGGACGGATCGTCCAGGGGGACTTCTCGCCGTCCTTCGCCCTGCGCCGGATGGAGAAGGACCTGGGCCTGGTCGTCGAGTTCGGCCGTCAGGTGGGCGCCCCCACCCCGCTCGCCGCCGCGGCCCAGCAGACGTTCCTGGCCGCTCGCGAGCACGGATGGGCCGAGGCCGATTACTCGGCGATCGCCGGCTGGTTGATGGACATGTCTCCAGTGGGAGAGGGCCGGTAGGGGCGCCCGGCGGCTCGCCCCCCACCGCCCTCATCGAAACCGCGGCGCCCAGCGAGGCCCGGGAGGGGAGATCTTCCCGATGCGAATGCCGGACGCCAAGCCGGAGTGGATCCCGCCGGATGAGGCGGGGTTAACCGAGCGCGAGCAGGAGATCCTCCGCTGGGTGGCCCAGGGGCTGGCCAACAAGGAGATCGCCTACCGCCTGGGGATCAGCCAGAACACCGTCAAGGTCCACCTCCGAAACATCTTCGCCAAGACCAACCTGCAATCCCGGACCGAGGCTGCCATGTATGCGGTCCGATTCGGCCTCGTGGCGGTCCCCCCGTCCACCGCCCCGGCTGCCCCATCCGAATCGGGGGAAGAAGAGGCCGTCCCGGAGGTCCCCGAACCCGCCGCAGGGCCGGAAGGTGCGGCGGAGCCCTCCCCGGCAATCTCGCTTCCCCTCGAGGAGCCCCCGGTCTTCCCGCCCTGGAAGGCGGCCGTGCTGCTCATCGCCATCCTCCTCGGGCTGGGATGGGCCCTGGGGCCCGCGCCAGCCCCGGCGGGATCGTCCGACGGGCTCTTCCTCGGGGACCAGCCCGGCCAGGGGGCGGAGCGCCGCGAGGCCCTGGCCCGCTGGAAGCTGATCAGCCAGATGCCCGTCCCCCGGGCCCGCTTCGCCCTGGCCCGCTGGGGGAACTGGCTGATCGCCATCGGGGGGGAGGCCCCGGAGGGGATCACCGATCGGGTGGAGCGCTTCGACGTCCGAAGAGAGGCGTGGGAACGGGGGGCGCCGAAGCCGCATCCGGCGGCAGCGATCGGCGCGGGGACGTTGGGGGATCGGATCTACGTGCCGGGGGGCGTGGGCCCGCAGGGGCAGCCGACCGATCGGGTCGAGATCTACGACCCCCAGGCCGATCGCTGGTCGGACGGCCCCTCCCTTCCTCATCCCTTGGCGGCCTACGCCCTGGCGGTGGCACAGGGGCGCCTCTACCTCTTCGGGGGATGGGATGGTCGCCGGCTGCACGGCGAGGTCTGGAGCCTGGATCCGGCGCAGGGCCGCTGGGAACCCCGCGCCCCCATGCCCACCCCGCGGGCCTTCGCGGCGGCCGCCGCCCTGGGGGACGCCATCTACGTCGTGGGGGGCTATGATGGCCAGCGGGAGCTGTCCACATGCGAACGCTACCGGCCGGACGCGGACCGCTGGGAGCCGTGCCCACCGCTGAACGTCGGCCGCGGCGGGCTGGCCCTGGTCGCCGCCGAGGGTTACCTCTTTGCGATCGGCGGCGGGTGGCGGACCCCCCTCGCGTTCAACGAGCGCTACCAGCCCGGGGCCGACCGCTGGCTGCCGCTGGAGACGCCGATCACCGGGACATGGCGGAACCTCTCCGCGGCCGCGGCGGATGGGGCGATCTGGATCCTGGGCGGCTGGAGCGGAGAGCTGCGGGCCGGGGTGTGGCGGTTCACCCCCTTCCCCTTCCGGATCTTCCTCCCCGCCACACAACGCTGAGGGCCGTTCTGGGTCTCACCCCAGAGAACGCCGACTTCGCCGAAAGCGGGCTTCGCACAGCGGGCACAGACGTTGGGCGCTTTGAGCGAGGCGAACGGTTTCGGAGACATGGCGACCTGGTTCCTGATTCCGATTAAGCGCCTGGATCGGGCGAAATCCCGCCTGGCTCCCGTGCTATCCCGGCGGGCGCGGATCCGCCTGGCCTGGCACCTGACGCGGCGCACCCTGCGGGTGGTCGCCCGCGTGCCGGAGATCCACCCCCTGGTGATCAGCGCGGACCTCCGGGTGCTGGCCCTGGCCCGAAGCATGGGGATGGACGTCTATTTCGACCTTTGGGAGGACCTGAACCGGGCCCTGACCGCCGCCCGCCGTTATGCCGTCCGCCACGGCGCGGAGGCCATCGGCGTGCTCCCGGCGGACCTCCCCGGGCTGACGCCCGAGGCGATCCGGGCGCTGCTTCAGGCCGCCTTCCCCGACCGCGGCTTGGTCCTGGCGCCCGACCGGCGCGAGGAAGGCACCAACGCGCTCCTGATCCGTCCGCCAGAGGCCATCCCCTTCCGCTTCGGCCCCAGGAGCCTGGAGGCCTTCCGCGCCCATGCGGACGCCCTCCACCTGCCGGTCCGCCTGTTCCGCCACGACGCCCTCGCCTTCGATCTGGACACCGAGGCGGATTGGGCGGTGTGGCGCGCGCGGGCGAGGCGGGGCGAGGAGGATCCCATCCCACGATTGTCCCCGGATCGTTCCGGAATACAATGAACCTACCCTCGGCCCCATCGGGGGAGGCTCGAGGCGGTGCAGGCTGCGCGAGGCCGCCTGTGCAGCCTCCGTCTCGATGGGAAAGCCCAATCCAGGAGCGGGCCCGATGAAGTTAATCCTCGCCATCATCCAGGACGAGGACGCCCCGGCTACCCTGCAGGCGCTGGTCGAGCGCGGCTACCGGGTGACCCGGATCGCCTCCACCGGCGGGTTCCTGCGCCAGGGCAACACCACCCTCCTCATCGGCGTGGAGGACCGCCAGGTCCCGGAGGTGGTGGAGATCCTCCGCCGCTGCTGCCGGACCCGGACCAGTTACCTGCCGGTCGCGGTGGAGGCCACGGGGCTCCTGCAGGCCCACATGATCGAGGTCGAGATCGGCGGGGCGACGATCTTCGTCCTGGACGTCGAGCGTTTCGAAACCCTCTGAGGATGGCTGGAAGCCATGAAGCTGATCCTCGCCGTGTTGCCGGAGAAGGCAGCCACGCTGGCTTCCGACCGGCTGGTGGCCCAGGGCTATCGGGTGACCCATGTGGCGTCCACCGGTGGCTTCCTGCGCCGCGGCAACACCACCCTGCTGATCGGCGCGGAGGACGAGCAGGTGGAGACCGCCCTCCGCCTCCTGCGGGAAGCCCGCCAGCAGGTCCGGGGCGACCCTGGGGGGATCGCCATTGTGCTGAAGGTGACAGGCTTCGAGCGCTTTTAGGGATCTCCCCGGCAGGGCATTATGGAGGGACGCGCGGGCGGCCGGGGCGCGGACGTCTATCCTACAGGATGCCTTCCTATCCGATCCGGAGCGAATCCCATGGGGCCCGAATGGCGGCCGTTGGCGCAGGCGAAGGCGGCGCATCTTCCCCACCTGCTGGCCCGCCGCAACGTCGTCGGGGTGGGGATCGGCTATAAAGTGAAAGCGGGGCGGACCCTGGATGTCCTCAGCGTGGTGGTCTCGGTGGAGCGGAAGGTCCCCCTCGCCCAGCTGGCTCCCGCGGATCGGATCCCGCCGATGCTGGATGGAATCCCCACGGATGTGGTCGAGACGGGGCGGTTCCGCGCCTTCCAGGACCCTACCCGCCGTTACCGTCCCGCCCCCCCGGGCGTCTCCATCGGCCACCCCCTCGTCACCGCAGGGACCTTCGGCTGCGTGGTCCGGCGTGGGACGGATCTATTCATCCTGAGCAACAACCACGTCCTCGCCGCCACCAACCGCGGGCGCCCGGGTGACCGGATCCGCCAGCCCGGCCCGGTGGACGGCGGGACGGTGGCCGATGAGATCGCGGAGCTGGTGGAGTTCATCCCCATCCGGTTCGGGGATGAGCCCGCCACATGCCCGTGGGTGGAGCTCCTCGTGCGCTGGCTGAACGCGCTGCTGCGTCGCATCGGCTCCTCCCACCGCCTCCAGGCGGTCCGGAGGCAGACGGCCTTCAACGAAGTGGATGCGGCCATCGCCCGCCCCTTCCACCCCAACGACATCACCCCCGCGATCCTGCAGATCGGCATCCCCAAGGGGGTCGCCGCCCCCACCCTGGGGATGGAGGTGCAGAAGTTCGGGCGGACCACCGGGTATACCCGCGGGCGGATCCTGCAGGTGGACGTCACCGCCAACGTGGATTACGACGGGCGGGTCGCCACCTTCCACGGGCAAGTGATGGCCGGGGCCATGAGCGCCCCCGGCGACTCGGGTTCGGCGATCCTGGATCTGAACGGCCGCCTGGTCGGCCTGCTCTTCGCCGGCTCCGAGACCACCACCCTGATCCATCCGATCGATCGGGTGCTCCAGGCGCTGCGGGTGGAAGCCGTGGTGGAGGAGTGACGATGGAAGGGCTGGGCTGGCTGTGGCCCATCGGGATGATGGGCCTGTTGTGGGCGGGGATGTCGGAGGAGGAAGCCCGTCGGGCGCTCACCCGTGGGCTGGCGGCGGGGGTCACCGCATTGACCGCGTGGGGGATGGTCGGCTTCGGGTTCGCCTTCGGCGGGATCGGGCTGTGGGTGGACGAGCCGGCGTTCCAGGCCTTGCGGCGGGTCTACACGCTGGGGGCCGACCCCCAACCCCTCTGGAGCCTCGTCGGGCTCAGCGGTTTCTTCCTCCATCCCCTCGACCGCACGCCGGCGGTCGCCGCGTTGGCGCTGCACCACGCGCCCGCGGTGCTGGCCGCCGCGGTCCTGCTGGGGATGGGCCTGGAGGGGTTCCCGCCGGCCGTCGTCGCCCTCGCGGGGGCATGGCTGGGGGCGGTGGTCGGGCCGTTGGGGGGGCACTGGGTGTGGGGGAACGGCTGGCTGAGCCGCCTGGGGCTCACCCTGAACCTGGGACACGGGGTGGTGGATCCCGCCGGATCGGGCGTTCTTTTCGCCCTGACCGGCGGCGCCCTCCTCGGGATCCTACTCTCATGGGGCCGGCGGGAACCCAGCCCCGAGCGGGAGCCGCCGCCGGTCCATCTCCCCCTTCTGGGGGCATGGGGGAGCCTCCTCTGGGGGATCGGGTGGGCCGCCTGGCTGGCCACCGACCCCCTCGCCGGATCCCGGCCTCCCCTGGATGCCGTGCGGTTGGCCTCCCACGCGTGGCTGGGGGCCCTCGGGGCGGCCCTGGGGGCCGGGCTGTATACCGGCCTCGTGGCGGGGGCGGTGGATCCGCTGATGGTCATGCGGGCGATGGGGGTGGGGTGGATCGCGGGGATGAGCGCCGCGCCCTTCACCGGCCCGTGGCAGGCCTGGGGGTGGGGGCTGGGGATGGGCCTGGCCACGCCAGCGATGGCCTACGCCCTGCGCCGGTGGGGGTTCACGGCGCGGAGCCTGGCGCTGCTCTACGGGCTGGCCGGGGTCCTCGGGATGCTGGCGGTGGGGATCCTGGCCGATGGGCGGGCCGGTGCGGGGTGGAACGGTGTGGGGGAACGGGCCTTCATGGGGATCTCCGGCCTGGGCGTCGTGGGGGTGCCGGGCTGGGGCGCCCCGGCGGATCCCGGCCAGCTCACCGCCCAGATCGTCGGGGCCCTCGTCCTGAGCCTGTGGGGCTTTCTGGCGATGGGCGGGCCGGCCGCCCTCGCCCGTTGGGGATGGGAACGTTGGCGGCGCCGGGAGTCGCCCGCGGTGTCGCCGGAGGCCTCCCCCTCCCCGCATCCGGAAGCCGGTGGAGGTGATCCCTCCGGTCCCTGAGGGCTTCCCCCTTGACCTTCGGAACCCTCACACCCTGGGGCGCTCCTCCTCGAAGGCGTCCGCGAACATCACCAGCACCTGGCCCGCCATGAAACGCGACAGGTCGGCCGAGGCCTCCATCGCCTCGGGGGAGCGCAGCGCCGCCTCCATCGCCGATCGGTCCTCGAAATACATCTCCACCATCAGGTGGAAGGGGGAGGCGCCGGCTGGCGTCCCCCAAATCCGGGAGATCTCCACCCGGCGGAGGTAGGGGATGCGCTCGATGCGGGCGAGGTGCTGCACATACCAGCGCTCGAAGGCCGCGGCATCCGACGGCGTCTGATACAGGGCGATCACCTTGACCATAGACCGGCTCCGCGCTGAGGGGATGGCCCTCACCGCCCGCGCAGGCGGCGGCGGACCTCGCGGCAATGGGGGCAATCCCAACCCACATATTCCCGGCCGCACGTCCGGCAGACCCGAGGGGCCAGGGGCGCTTCCTCTGAGAGGGAGGCCAGGATGAGGACAACCTCCTGGCCTTCGCCGGCGGCGAGCCACTCCTCGACCGTCGTCTCCCCGATCCGCCAGCGGCCCTCGGCATCCCGGTGGAGGGGGCCGCGCAGGACCCGGGCCTCCAGCTCATAGGCCGCTGTGGCCAGCTCCAGCACGCTCGCTTTCCGCAAGGACATCGCGCTCCTCCTCGATCTCGTAGGCCTCCGCCCGCTCCACCTCCAGGCGGCCGTCCTTCAGGATCCGATAGCGGTCGAAATCCCGCGCCACCCAGACGTGGGGGAAGAGGGCCTGCGCCTCCTGTCGGATCTCCCGCTCCCGATACCGCCGCGAGAGGTGGGTCAGGATGAGATGCCGCACCCCGGCGGCACGGGCCAGCCACGCCGCCTCCGCCGCCGTGAGGTGATCGTGCCGCCGGGCCAGGTCCCGATCCGGCTCCAGATACGTCGCCTCGATCACCAGGGCGCCCACCCCCCGCACGGCTTCCACCAGATCATCCACCCGCCCGGCGTCGCCCACCAGGGCCAGCGAGGCCCCCTCCACCGGTGGCCCAAGCACCTCCTCCGGCGTCACCACCCGCCCGTCCGGCAGGGTGACCGGATGGCCCTGCACCAGGCGACGCCGCTCCGGGCCGGGTGGGATCCCCAGGGCTTCCGCCTTCTCCACCAGGAAGGGGCGCCGGGGCTTCTCCTGGAAGAGATAGCCCAGGCTGTCGCCCCCGCGATGGGTCACCGGGAAGGCGGAGACGCGGAATTTCTCATCCTCGAACAACACCCCGGGCTCGATGGCGTGGAAGGAGATCTCGATGGAAGGCCGCGTCCCCCGTAGGACCACCCGGTAGATCAGATCCTTGACCCGCTCGATGGCCCCCCGGCGGCCGTAGATCGCCACGCGGGGGAGGATCTCCCAGCGCATCACGGTGGAGAGGAACCCCGCCAGCCCCAGGATGTGATCGAGGTGGGCATGGGTGAGAAGGATGGTCTCCAGGCGTCGGAAGCCCAGCCCGCTCCGGAGCAGCTGTCGCTGGGTGCCCTCCCCGCAATCCACCATGAAGCGCCGGTCCTCGAACATCACCACGTGGGCCGGGAGCCCCCGCCGGATCGAGGGGGCGGAGGCGGAGGTTCCCAGGAACGCGATCTCGATCATCGCGGCCCTTCCTCCACGGGGCGGACCCGCACCTCGCCGGGCCCACCTTCCTCCCCGATCACCTCGAAGCGGTCCCCGACGAAGTGGCAGGCCACCCAGATGCTGGTCAGCAGGTGGCTAGTGATGCGGGAGGTGGTGAACCGGGAGGCGCCGGGGGCGAGGGCCAGGGGAAGGATTAACTGGTCGGCCAAGTGCGGATCCACCGCTGCGTCCGAGCGGTGGAAGGCCAGCAGCTCCGCCACCGCCTCCTCGGCCACCCGCTCGGCGGGCACGCCCTTCTTGCCGTAGGCGGAGGCGCCCGCCCGGATGTGGGCGTATTCGGCGATCAGGAAGATCCCGGCTCCCGGCCCCGGGCTCTCCACCTGGATGGCCTCCACCTCATCCGGGAGGCCGGCCTCCCGCAGCAGCCGGTTTGCCCGCCCCGCCATCCGCTTCGCGATCTCTAGGGGCAGGTTGGAGACTGCCGCCCACCCCCACAGCCGGCGGAGCGGCCCGCGCTGGTCGAGGGTGAGGGGGCTCAGGCGATAGAACCCATCTCCGGGGAGGGGGCCGTGGACCTCCAGGCGGATCTCCCCGCCGCCCACGGGATACCATCCCCAGCGCTCCAGATGGACCTCGGCCCGCACCCCCATCTGGCTCAGGCAGGGTAACAGCACATCCCGCACGTAATGGAAGGGCGGGCTCCAGGGCACGTGGGTGCCCCCGCGCAGGGTCACCTGCGACGTCCCGGGGGCGTAGGCGAGGGGCAACAGGATCGCCTGCAGGATCAGGGTCACAGCGCCTGCGCTGCCCCCGGCCCGGGCCGCCCCCACGTCAATCGTATACGTGCCCAGGATCGGCGGCGACTGGGGGGTGAAGGTGAGCGTCGTCGCGCCCAGGGCGGCGCCCTGGACCTGGGCGCGGCAGAGCATGGCCGCGGCCCTCACCGCGCTCAGGTGCTGCGCCTGAAGGCCGGGGTTCGGCCGGCGGGCCCGGATGTTCTCCACCCGCACCGGCCGCCCGGTGAGGGCGGAGAGGGCGAGGGCCGAGCGTAGGATCTGCCCGCCGCCTTCGCCATAGCTCCCATCCAGCACCACCAGGGACAACGCCGCGGAGGGCCCATGGGCGATCGCCATCGCCGCCTTCCGTCCCCCTCGGGAGATATCCTTCCGGGTTCGCCGCGGATGGGGGCGAACCCCATCCGTTTCCCCATGGTATCGGAGGCGGATCATTTTGGGGAGGGCGCAGGGGCCCCTCGGCGCCCCGCGCCTTCGAGGGAAGGAAAGTCGGGCCGAGGGCGTTGGCGAAGCGCTATGAGGGCAATTCGGTTGGATCAGGCGCTGAGACCCTCGCCGGAGCGCCCGCTGGATTCACCTTACCGGACCGATCCGAGGAGGCGACCTGGTATGAAGCCCAGAGGGCAGCGCCGATCGCCCCCGCCTGCCTTCCGAGGGCGGCCGGGAGAACCCGCACCCGATCGATAGGCGTCACGTGACAGCGCTCACGCACCACGCGGCGGATCGGCCGCAACAGCCAATCGCCGGCCTGGGCGACGCCGCCCCCGATCACGACTGTATCCGGACTGAACAAGGTGATCAGGTTGGCGATCCCAATCCCCAGATAGAAGCCGGCCTCTTCAAGGATCTCACAGGCCACCGCATCCCCCGCTTCGGCAGCCTGAACGATCACCTCCGGCGTGATGGCGTTCAGGTCTCCACCGACGAGGTCCCGAATCCGGGTGGTCCGTCCCTGTCGGACCGCCTTCATCCCTGCGGCGGCGATCGCCGGCCCGCTGGCGTGCGCTTCCAGGCAGCCTCGACTGCCGCATCCACAGCGGGGGCCGTAGGGATCGATGATCTGATGGCCGACCTCCCCAGCCGTTCCGTCTATGCCGAACAGCAAGCGGCCCCCGATGACCACCCCGCCGCCCACGCCGGTGCCCAGGGTGATCCCGATCACGACGTGGGCGCCTATAACAAGATCCCGACAATTTGTCAAGCCGACCGAGGGCCTTCCATCTGCCTGAGTGATCCCAGGAGAGAGGCCCCTCTGGTCTATTGGCGCGATGAGCGGATGGGAAGTGTCCAGAAAGCAAGAGGCAAGTGGCCCGCCGCATCGGAAAGGTGATCCTCAGTTCATGGACAAGCCCGGCTGGCGGATCCGAGTGCAATCTCAGCGATCGAGGGAGCAGCCCGGAGAGGATACGCTGGAGGTGGATCCTGTCATAAGGACCCTGGCCTGTGATGAAGCCGTCGAAGTGGGAAAGTCATCGAAACCCGCTCAGCGCGGCTCCAGCCGCCATATCCGGCGGGTGTGGGCCTGCACCGCCTCACGGCTCCAGACCATCGGCCGGGCCCGCCCCGCATACCACAGCGGGAATTGGTCGAAGTAGTGCCGGGAGGCCGGCGAGCCTCCCTGGCCGCCCGGCAGCACCGCCAGACACCGATCCCAGTCCTGGAGATCCGCCACGAACCGCCACGAGGGCAGCGCCCTCAACGCCCCCCCGAACTGGTTCCCCTGAAAGCCCGCCTGGAGCGGCGTGTCGCCGTCGCCGCCCAGAGGGAAGGGGCCCCGATTGAAGAAGGGCGCCAGCACCGGCGCCTGGCCCAGCACATGCCGCAGCGTCACCTGATGGACCCGCCCCCAGGTCCACTGCGCCGGGTCCTCTCCCAGCCGCCGCCGCAGCGCCCGAACCGCCTCCCGGAAGGCCTCGGCCACCCATTCGACGGCCGTCCGCTCCCCCAACCAGAAGGGATCCCCCCGCCGCAGGATCGCCCGCAGGGCATGGGGGGCGGTCCGGTAAAACGAGTGACCAGGGAGGAAGGCGTTCAGGGATTCCCCCAGATACCGCCGCCACGCCGCCCCCAGCCGAGGCGCCAACAGCCGTCGCAACAACACGGCCTCCACCGCGGCCACCACCGTCGGGGCCACCCCCTGCGGATCCATCCGGCCGTCCCACGCCTTGACCTGGGCCAGCAGCCACGCCTCGTCCGCGTCCCCCGGCTCCACCTGCGCCAGCCACGCCTTCCACTCCAAAGCCCCCAGCGAGACCACATCCGTCTGGATCGCGAGGCAATCGGCCGCCGTGAGGTTCGGGGTCGCGGCCAGCCGCTGGTGGATCCGCCGCGCTCGATGGTCCGGCATCCACTCGGCGCTGATGAAATGCGGATAGCGCGGGCCGACGATGCGGTGGTTGGCCGTCACCAGGATCCCCTCCGGCGGATCGAAGGCCGAGGGAAGTTCCTCAAAGGGGATCTCCCCGATCCAGTCGTAATCCCCGCTCCAGCCGGGGACCGGGAGCAGGCCGTGGCCCTGGCGTCGGATTGGGATCCGCCCGGCCATCTGGTAGCCGATGTGGCCCGCCCGGTCGGCGTAGACGAAGTTGAGGACCGGCGCCGGCCAACGCCGCAGCGCCTCCCGGAAATCCTCCCAGTCGCGCGCGCGGTTGAGCCGCAGCACCGCCTCGAACCACGTCTCCGCCCGCGCGCCCGCCCAGGCCAGGGCGAGGCCCACCCGGGGCCAGTCAATCCCTTCCGGCTCATACTCCGGGAGCAGGTCCGTCAGCACCGGGCCGTGGCGGGTCACCCGCATCCGGAACCGCTCCGGGGCCCGCCTCCCCTTCACCCGGATTTCGATCTCCCGGACCTCCGCCCATGCCCACCCGTCCGGCGTCTCGTAGCGAAGCGGGCGCTTCGGGTCGAAGCGCTCGATGAACCAGTCCTGGGTATCGGCGATGGCGGCCGTCGCCCCCCAGGCGATCCACTCGTTATGCCCCAGCACCACCCCGGGCAGGCCGGGCACCGTCACGCCGGCCACGGCGAACCCCTCCGGCTCGCATACCAGATGCTGCTCATACCAGAGGCTGGGGAGCGACAGGGGCAGATGCGGATCGTTGGCCAGGAGCGGGAACCCGGTCGCCGTGTGGGCGCCCGCCACGACCCAGTTGTTGCTGCCGATCCCTTCCCGCGGGCCAAGCCAGCGCGTCCACGCGGCGTACATCGAGCGCAACCGCTCGGCCATCGGCTCGACCGCCATGGTGTCGGGGAGGAGGGCGGTCTCGCCGAAGATCGCCTCCGGCTCAAGATCCGCCGCCCGCTCCCCCAGGGCGCGGGCCAGCGCCACCCGGCACAGCTCGCTGTCCCAGTTCCACGAGAGCGACCAGGCGACCACCAGCCCCCAGGCCGCGCTGTCCTCGGGGATCCATGGGGAAGCGGGGAGGGGAACCAGGCGGTCCTCCGGCCCGGTCGGGCCGCAGCGGAAGGCGGCGGTGACCCCCGCGGCGTAGGCCTCCAGGAGCCGACGGGCATCCGGGGGGACCCGCTCCAGGCCGGCCCGGGCGTGTTCGACCCACCCCACCCCCCGAGCGAGGCGGTCCATCTCCAGGCCCATCGGCCCGAAGGCCTCGCTCAGGCGGCCGCGGGCGACCAGCCGGTTGAACCGCATCTGCCAGCCCCGGTCGCGCCCGTGGACGAAGCCCTGGGCGAAGAAGAGGTCGGCCAGGGTGCGCGCCTCGATGTGAGGGATCCCCCACGCATCGAACCGGATCTCCACTGGGGCATGCAGGCCCTCCAGGCGCAAGCGGCGGGAACGACCCATCAGCGCCTCCTCCCGCTTCGGCCAGCGTCCTCGATCGTCCGGGGGGCGATCCGCCGGGGTCTCTATCTCCGGCCCCCAAGCGCCCCACGGCGCCATTTTAACCGCGAGCAGGCCGTCCGCCGAAGGGCGAACGGCAGGGGTCCGGGGGCCGATCGGCCGAAACCGTCGGCCCCTCGGCTTCGATTACTATGGGCCTTCCGCCTCCAGGTATAATCAAGATGCGTTCTCATTGGAGGGCTCTGATTCCCAAATCGGGGGCGGACTTATGCGCGTTGAAATTATGGAGAACCGGCTGGAGCAGTTGCGGCGGTTGCGGGCGGAGGCCCAGGCGGGGGGCGGGCCGGAGCGGATCGCCCAGCAGCACGCAAAGGGCAAACTCACGGCCCGGGAGCGCCTGGAGCTCCTGCTGGACAAGGGCTCCTTCCGGGAGCTCGACCCTTTTGTCACCACCCGGGTCGCTGACTTCGGGCTGGCGGAGCGCCGCTACCTGGGGGACGGCGTGGTCACCGGGTGGGGGACCATTGACGGGCGTCTGGTTTACGTCTACGCCCAGGATTTCACGGTGCTGGGGGGGAGCCTGGGGGAGGGCCATGCCCGCAAGATCGTGAAGATCATGGACATGGCGATGAAAAACGGGGCGCCCCTCATCGGGCTGAACGACTCCGGCGGCGCCCGGATCCAGGAGGGCGTCCTCTCCCTGGGGGGCTACGCCGACATCTTCCTGCGCAACGTGATGCTCTCGGGCGTGGTGCCCCAGATCAGCGCCATCCTGGGCCCCTGCGCCGGGGGCGCTGTCTACTCCCCCGCCCTCACGGACTTCATCTTCATGGTCCGGGGGACCAGCTACATGTTCATCACCGGCCCCGATGTGGTGAAGGCGGTCACCCACGAGGAGGTGACCTTCGAGCAGCTGGGCGGGGCCGACGTCCACACGACCATCAGCGGCGTGGCCCACTTCGCCGCCGACACCGAGGCCGATCTCTTCTACATGATCCGCAAGCTCCTTTCCTATCTCCCCTCGAACAACATGGAGGACCCCCCCTACGTGCCCAGCGGCGACGACCCTCTGCGCATGGAGGAGCGCCTCAACGCCATCGTCCCCGACGATCCCACCCGCCCCTACGACATCAAAGAGGTCATCCGCCTGATCGTGGACAACGGGGACTTCTTCGAGGTCCAGCCGGATTACGCCCCCAACATCGTCATCGGCTTCGCCCGGCTGGGCGGGCACAGCGTGGGGATCGTGGCCAACCAGCCGGCGGTGCTGGCGGGGGTGCTGGACATCAAGGCCAGCGAGAAGGCGGCCCGCTTCGTGCGCTTCTGCGACGCCTTCAACATCCCGATCATCACCTTCGAGGACGTGCCGGGCTTCATGCCGGGGGTCGCCCAGGAGCACGGCGGCATCATCAAGGCCGGCGCCAAGCTCCTTTATGCCTACGCCGAGGCCACCGTCCCCAAGATCACGGTGATCACCCGCAAGGCCTACGGCGGCGCCTATTGCGTGATGAACTCCCGCCACCTGCGGGCGGATCTGGTCCTGGCCTGGCCCACGGCGGAGCTGGCGGTGATGGGGCCCGAGGGCGCCGTCAACATCATCTTCCGGCGCGAGCTGGCCGAGGCGCCGGACCCCGAGGCCCAGCGGGCGGAGCTGGTGGCGGAATACCGGGCGAAGTTCGCCAACCCCTACGTCGCCGCCTCCTACGGCTTCGTGGACGACGTCATTGAGCCGAAGGAGACGCGGCCCCGCCTGATCAACGCCCTGGAGATGCTCCAGAACAAGCGGGATCAGAACCCGCCCAAGAAGCACGGGAACATCCCCCTCTGATCCCCACCCCTGCCCACAGGGAGCCCGATCATGTTCCGGAAGGTCCTGATCGCCAACCGCGGCGAGATCGCCGTGCGGATCATCCGGGCCTGCCGCGAGCTGGGGATCCGCACCGTGGCGGTGTTTTCTGAAGTGGACCGCAACGCCCTGCACGTGCGCTACGCCGATGAGGCGTATTGCATCGGGCCCGCCCCGGCCCGCGAGAGCTACCTGCGCATCGACAGGCTCATCGACGTGGCCCGCCGGGCGGGCGCCGACGCCATCCACCCGGGATACGGGTTCCTGGCGGAGCGGCCCGATTTCGCGGAGGCATGCGAGGAGGCCGGCATCGTCTTCATCGGCCCGCCGCCCCGGGCCATCGGGGCCATGGGCGACAAGGCCACCGCCCGCAAGATGGCCCGGGCCCTCGGCGTCCCCATCGTCCCCGGCACCGACGGCGGCCTCTCCGACGAGGACCTGATGGAGGCCGCCCGGCGGATCGGCTTCCCCATCCTGATCAAGGCCTCCGCCGGCGGCGGCGGCAAAGGGATGCGCATCGTCCGCTCCCTCGAGGAGATGCCCGACGCCCTGGCGGCGGCCCGGCGGGAGGCCATGGCCGCCTTCGGCGACGACGACGTCTACCTGGAGAAACTCGTCGAGGGCGCCCGCCACGTGGAGGTGCAGATCCTGGCCGACCAGCACGGCAACGTCATCCACCTGGGGGAGCGCGAGTGTTCCATCCAGCGCCGCCACCAGAAGCTGATCGAGGAATCCCCCTCGCCCATCGTGGATGAGGAGATGCGCCAGCGCATGGGCGAGGTGGCCGTGCGGATCGCCCAGGCCATCGGCTACGTCAACGCCGGGACGGTGGAGTTCCTGGTGGACAAGGAGCGCAATTTCTACTTCATCGAGATGAACACCCGCCTCCAGGTGGAGCACCCGGTGACGGAGATGGTGACCGGGGTGGACATCGTCAAGGAGCAGATCCGCATCGCCCGGGGGCGCAGGCTGCGCTACCGCCAGGAGGACATCCGCCAGACCGGCTGGGCCATCGAGTGCCGGATCACGGCGGAGGACCCCTTCAACCACTTCATGCCCTCCACGGGCCGCATCATCACCCTGGCCGAGCCCACCGGGCCCGGGGTGCGGGTCGATAGCGGGGTCTATGAGGGATGCGAGATCACGCCCTACTATGACTCCCTCATCGCCAAGGTGATCACCTGGGGCGAGACCCGGGGCGAGGCCATCCTGCGCATGCGGCGGGCCCTGGAGGAGTTCCGGATCATCGGCATCAAGACCATTATTCCCTTCCATCAGGCGATCCTTAACAGCACCCGCTTCCTGGCCGGCCACTTCGACACCAAGTTCGTCGAGGAGCGCTTCTCCATGGACGAGGAGACGCCACCGGAACTGGAGGAGGTGGCGGCCATCATCGCCACCCTCGTGGCCCATCGCCAGGGCCAGGCCGCTACCCACGTGGTCCGACAGGCCGGCCAGGCCCTCAGCGCCTGGAAGTGGGCTGGGCGCTGGGAGCAACTCCGGAGGAGCGGATGAGATGAAATACATCGCCACGATCAACGATAAGACCTTCGCCATCGAGATCAACCGCGAGGACCGCGTCCTGTGCGACGGCGTCGAGCGGGCGATGGATTTCCGCCTGATCGGCCAGCAGCACGTCTACTCCCTGCTCCTGGACAATGCCTCCTATGAGGCCCTGGTGGAGGAGCGGGAGGGGGAATACTGGGTCTTCGTCCGCGGCTACCTCTTCGCGGTGCGGGTGGAGGATGAGCGGGAGCGACGGCTGCGGGAGGCCTCCGGCGAGCGCCACGGGCCGGCCGGGGAGGTCACCGTTAAAGCCCCCATGCCCGGCCTCATCGTCGCCATCCCCGTGCAGGAAGGCCAATCCGTCCGCAAGGGCGAGAAGCTGGTGCTGCTGGAATCCATGAAGATGCAGAACGAGATCCGCGCCCCGAGGGACGGCACGGTGAAGGCCATCCGGGTGCGGCCCGGCCAGAGCGTGGAGCAGAACCAGATCCTGGTGGTGTTGGGATGACCGGCCGTCGGGGCACGCCCCGGCCCGGCCGGCGCCGCCCTTTTATAATAAAGGCCGCCAAAGCCCCGATACGGGGAGGACACCGTTCGATGGGCGCTTGCGTAAGAGGTTCCGTCCGCCGAGGCATTGGGAAAGCCGGATCCGCCGGGCTGATCGCCGCGCTGGCCCTGGCCGCGTGCGGGCGGGTGGTTTCCGGGCGGCCGGCCCCTTCCCCCTCGCCTGGCCCGACGAGGGCCATGGGGCCGACGCCCCCTCCGGTGGTGGTGCGGGTGCCCACCCCCACCCCCATCCCCACCCCAGCCCCCAGCCCGACGCCGATCATCTATAGGGTCCAGCCGGGCGATACGCTATATGGGATCGCCCTGAAATACGGGGTCTCCGTGTCGGCGCTCCAGGAGGTCAACGGGATCACAGACCCCACCCTGCTCCAGGTGGGGCAGGAGCTGGTGATCCCGGCCCCCGGCCCGGAAGGCGAAGCGCTGGCCCCCTTGCCGACCTCCACGCCGCTGCCCCTGTTGGTCCAGGGGTTGGGATGCACCCCCAGCGCCTTGGGCAGCCTCAGCTGCGTCGGGGAGGTGATCAACCCCCAGCCCCACCCCCTGCGCAACGTGCAGGTGCAGATCGTCCTCCGAGATGGGGAAGGGCGGGAGCTGAGTGCCGGGGTCGCCGGGACCGCCCTGGACATCCTGGTCTCCGGGGGGCGTTCCCCCTTCGCCCTGGTCTTCAACACTGTCCCCGCGGGCTACGCGCGGGCCGAAGCCCGCGTGGTCCGCGCCGAGCCGACCCAGGAGCCGGGGAACCGCTATGGCCTGGTGGAGCTGACCCGCTCGGAAGGCCAGGCGGAGGGGACGGACTTCGTGGTGCGCGGCCAGGTCCGCAACGCCGACACCGTGCCGATGCGACGGATCAACGTCGTGGTGGCCTTCTATGATCGAGAGGACCGACCGCTGGGGTTCCGGCAGGTGGTGTTTTCGGAAGCGCCCACGGCCCCCGGGGCGGCGCAGGCCTTTGAAGCGCGGTTCCCCGCGGTGGGCGTGCAAGGCTTCCGGGTATTCGTGGAGGGGCAGCGATGAGCAAGCGGACGCTGGGGGGAGCGCTGCTGGGGACGGCGGCCTTGATCGCCCTGGCCCAGGTGGCGATCAGCGGGATGCACCTGGGCCGCTCGGCGGAGTGGGGCCCCCTGCAACAGGCGGCCCTGGGGGTCGCCGGGCTCATGGCCCTGCTGGCCCTGCCGCTCCTGTGGCACGACGGCCGCCCAGCGTAACCGGCCGCAGGAGGCCCGAGCCTCTTCTCTCGGATCACACACCGGTGGGAGGGATCGCCCACGGATGGCCGCTTCCGACCGGCTCCTGCATAACCTCGCGGACCGCATCGCCCGGGGTCTTTGGATCGCGGTGGTCCTCGTTTACCTCGCCTACGGGGTGATCTTCGGGATCTACGCCCTCGCGCTCTTCCGCTTCCCCTTCGACTACGATCAGGGGGAAGGGTTCGAGCTGCTCGACGCAGTGTATTTCGCCCGAGGGCAATGGCCTTATCGGGACATCTCCGCTTACCCCTTTTACGCCTCGAACTATCCCCCCCTCTTCCACCTCCTCGCCGTCCCCCTGGTGTGGACCCTCGGCCCCCGTCTGATCGCCGGGCGGCTGCTCTCCGCGGCGGCGACGGCCGCGCTGGCGGCCGCGGTGGGCCTGGCCGTCGGGCGATGGGCCCGGCGGTGGACGGTCGGGGTGTGGGCGGGGGGGATGATCCTCGCCTCAAACTACGTTTACCATATCGGCCCGCTCGCCCGCAGCCACATGACGATGGTGCTCTTCGAGACGTTGGCCGTGCTCGCCCTGGCCCGCGAGGAAGGCTTCCCCTCCCGCCGGATGTTGCTGCTCGGGTCGCTGGCGCTGATGGCGGCGGGCTGGACCAAACAGCACGCCATCGTCACCGTGCTCGCGGTCTCCGCCTATCTCTTCCTGCGCCGCCCGCTCCGGGCGCTGGCCTGGGGGGCCGCCTTCGGGGCGGTGAACCTGGCCCTGTTCGCCCTGCTGGACCTCGCCACTGGGGGCCAGTGGTCCCTCCACATCATCGAGGCCAACCTTAACGAATACGATTACCGCCAGGCCTTCTTCCTCTACGGCCAGTGGTTCCGCCTCCACGCGGTCGTGCTCCTCATGGCCGCGGCGCTGGTCCTTTACGAGCTGTATTTCGACCGCCTCTCGCTGTTCAGCGTCTGGGCGGTCTTCGCGGCGGCCGGCGGGGCCCTGGCGGGCAAGTGGGGGGCGGGGGAGTCCTACTTCGTCACGGCGGTGGTGGCCGCGACCCTGGCCGCCGGCCGGTTCCTCGCCCGCCTGGAAGGGTGGACGGCCGGCCGGCCGGCCTGGCGGGCGGCGCTCGCCCTGCTGATCCCCATCGCCCTGCTCCACCAGGCGGCGCGGGTGCTCCATCTGCCCACGGATCACCCCCTGACCGCGCCGGCCGCCCGCTGGCTGGGCCTCGCGGGGAGCCGCTACGTGGACACCGTCGGCTACACCCAACTGGGGCACCTGCCCACCGAGGAGGACGTCCGCAACGGCTGGCGGATCGTGGAGATGGTGCGGGCGGCGCCAGGCCCTGCTCTCACCGAAGAGGCCTCGTGGGCGCTGCTGGCGGGCAAGGAGCCGGTGACCAACCCTACCCAGTTACTGAACCTGTATAAAAACGGCCGGCTGAACCCGGAGCGGCTGATCCGGATGATCCAGGACCGGGCGTTCGGGATCGTGGTGCTGCGGGCCCAGTTCTACCCGCAGCCGGTGCTGGACGCCATCGGGCAGGCCTACCGGCCCGCCGCGGACATCCCCGTCAACGGGTTCCTCTACCGCATCCTGGTCCCCCGGGATCCACCGGACGCCGGCCGTTAGAAGAACGCCCCCCGGCGGGTGTGCCCCAGCAGATACAGGAAGAAGGGCCCCCCGAGGAAAGCGGTCAGGATGGTCAGCGGGATCTCCTGGGGGGGAAGGAGGATCCGGGAGAGGAGATCGGACCACGTGAGCAGGGCGGCCCCGAGGAGGACGGCGGCGGGGAGCACCCGCGGGTAGCGGGGCCCGACGATCAGGCGGGCCAAGTGGGGGGCGATCAGGCCGACGAAGCCGATGATCCCGGTGAAGGCGACCGCCCCGGCGGTCGCCAGGGTGGCCGCCCCGATGGCCAGCCGCTTCACCCGCTCCACCGGGAGGCCGAGCTGCAGGGCCTGCTCCTCCCCGAACTGCAGCACATCCAGCGGGCGCCCGAGCAGAAGCAGGAGGCCCAGGCCGATGGCCACATAGGGGAAGGCCACCCGCAGGGCGGGCCAGCCCCCCAGGGCATACCCCCCCAGCATCCAGATCCAGGCCCGATGGGGGGCGACGCGGCCGACCATGGTCATCAGCAGGCCCAGGCTGACGGCGTTAAGGAGGGCCCCCACGGCCACCCCGGCCAGCAGCAGTGTGGTCAACGGCACCGCGCCCCCGATCCGGGCGAGCCGATATACCAGCCCGACGGTGAGCAGCCCACCCAGGAAGGCGGCCAGGGGGAGCGTCAGCAGCCCGAGGACCGTGGCGGAGAGGTTGAGGGCGACGGCCACCAGCGCCCCCAGGTTCGCCCCCGCCGCCACCCCGATCAGATACGGATCGGCCAGCGGGTTGCGGAACAGCCCCTGATAGGCCGCCCCGGCCCCGGCGAGCGCCCCCCCGGCCAGGGCCATCAGCAGCACCCGCGGGAGCCGCACCTCCCACACGATGGTGGCCAGGGTGGGGTCCGACCCCCTTCCGATCAGGATCCGCCCCAGATCCGAGAGGGGGATCGAGACCGGCCCCAGGGCCACCCCCAGGCCCAGGCTCGCCCCGAGAAGTAACCCCAGGCCGGCCCACAGGCCCACCCGGATGGCCCCGGGACGATCGAACACCCACGCGATCGCTCGAAGGGACATTTCATTCGCCCGTGCGGAAAGGGATTGCCCCCGGCGGGGGCACTTCCCGGCTCATCGCCCGATTTCGTCCGGAGACCGACGCGCGGGCGCCCGTCGCCCCGCTTCCCCGTTCACCGCATGGGCACGGGGAGCCGGAGCGCGGCCACCGGGAGCCGGTCGGCGGCCGATTGGGGGAAGCGCTCCGGGTGGATGATCCGCGCCAGCGCCTCCAGGCCCTCCACGATCCGCGGCCCGGGCCGCGAGATCAGGTCCGCGTTGATCGGGTAGATCCGCCCCTCCCGCACCGCCCGCAGGCGGTTCCATCCCGGGCGCTGCCGGACCTTCTCCGGCGTCTCGCCGTAATTGGCCGTCCCCAGGATGATGAGGTCGGGGTCCTGGCGGATCAGCTCCTCCAGGCTGATCTGCCCCCACTCGCTGGAGAGGCTGGCCCCGATGTTCTGCCCGCCGGCCCGGGCGATCAGCCGGTCAATGAAGGAGCCGGGCCCGGCGGTCCACGGCTTGCTCGGGTCCGTGGCGTCCAGCTCGTAGAAGACCTTGGGGCGGGTGGAGACCGTGCGCACCTTCTCCTCGATCGCGGCGAGGCGGGCCCGCAGGTCGGCCACGACCTTCTCCGCTTGCGCGGTGTTCCCGGTCAGCCGTCCCACCGTTCGGATCTGCTCGAAGATCTCCTCGATGTCCTTGGGGGTCCGCTGGTGGAACACCACCAGCCCCAGGCCCTCCAGGGCCTTCACTTGCTCCGGGCTGATGACGCCGGGGGCCAGGATCAGGTCAGGGCGCAGCGCCACGATGGCCTCGGTGTTGATCGTCGGGTAGGTGCCGCCGATGCTGGGGACGTTCTTCGCCTCCGGCGGGTAATCCGAAAGCTCGTCCCGCCCCATGAGCCGGTCCCCCGCGCCCACGGCGAAGATCATCTCCGTGGCGGAAGGGGCGAGGGTCACGATGCGCTGGGGACGGGCCTTCAGCACGATCGTCCGCCCGTGCTCATCGGTGAGGACGAGGAACGGGGTGGGGCTCGGCGTGGGAGCCGGCGTAGCCGTCGGCGCCGGGGTGAACGTCGGGGCCGGCGACGGGGTGGGCGTGGGAGCGGGGGCCCCCACGCAGCCCGCCAGGATCGCGAGGATCCAGAGCCATCCGAGGATGCGCCACATCGGAACACCTCCAGCCTGGGATGGGATCCTCGCCGAAGGGGGCGGAGGCCCATCCCGGCCGGAGCCCCAAACGAGCGGCCTCCCTGCCGGAACGGACAGGGAGGCCGCGGGAACGTTCACCGGTCCGAAGGATGGACGCGGGCGGCGCTCCTACCCCTTCCGCGAGGCTCGGAGGAGGCCGAGGCGGGCGACCGGGCTTCCACGGTCCGCATCCGCGGCCGTGGTTACCGTTGCGGGACAGCGCCGGACTCTCACCGGACTTCGCCTTTCAGCCCTGCCATCCGGGGCGTCGGGCACCTCGGCCGTATTCAGTTGTCTGGACTCATGATAATCCAGGCGGGGGCGCTGTCAAGGAGAGGTGGATTTCGCCGACCGAGCCGCCTATAAGGCTTCCGGCGGGCGGTATTCGCCCCAGACCTGGCGCAACACGCCGCAGATCTCCCCCAGGGTGACGTCAGCGGCGACGGCCTCCACGAACAGCGGCATCAGGGGTTCGTCCGGCCGGCGGGCGGCCGCCTCGATGCGGCTCAGGAGGGCAGCGACCCGCTCCCCATCCCGGCGGGCCCGCAGGGCCTGCAGCCGCGCCCGCTGGGCCTCCTCAATCGCCGGATCCACCTTCAGCCGCTCCAGATCGGCCGGCTCCTCTTCCACCTGGAAGGCGTTGACGCCCACGATGATCTGCTCGCCCGACTCGATGGCCTGCTGGGCCCGGTAGGCCGATTCGGCAATGGCCCGCTGGATGTAGCCGCTCTCGATGGCCCGCAGCGCCCCTCCCATGACCTCAATCCGCTCGATCTCCTCCAGCGCCCGGCGCTCGATCTCGGTCGTCAGATATTCGATCACGTAGCTGCCCGCCAGCGGGTCAATGGTGTCGGCCACCCCGGACTCGTAGGCCAGGATCTGCTGGGTGCGCAGGGCGATCCGCACGGATTTCTCGGTGGGAAGCCACAGCGCCTCGTCCATGGCGTTGGTGTGCAGGGATTGGCAGCCGCCCAGGATGGCCGCCAGGGCCTGAACCGCCACTCGGATGATGTTGTTCTCGGGCTGCTGGGCGGTGAGGGTGCTGCCGCCGGTCTGGACGTGGAAGCGAAGCATCATGGCCTCGGGGCGGGTGGCCCCCAGGCGATCCCGCGCCAGGCGCGCCCACAGCCGGCGGGCGGCGCGGAACTTGGCCACTTCCTCCAGAAAGTGGTTGTGGGCGTTGAAGAAGAACGAAAGCTGCGGCCCGATGTCGTCGATGGAGAGGCCCACCCGGGCGGCGGCCCGCACATACTCCAGGGCGTGGGCGAAGGTGAAGGCCACCTCCTGCACCGCCGTGGCCCCCGCCTCCCGGATGTGGTAGCCACTGATGCTGATGGGGTTCCAGTTCGGCACGTGGCGATGACAGAAGGCCATGACATCCACCGTGAGCCGTATGGAGGGCTCGGGCGGGAAGATGTAAAGGCCCCGGGCCACGTATTCCTTCAGGATGTCGTTCTGGACCGTCCCCCGCAGCCGTTTCCAGTCCACGCCCCGCTCCCGGGCCAGGGCCAGCACCATCGCCAGCAAAACGGCGGCCGGCGCGTTGATGGTCATCGAAAGGCTGACCTGGTCCAGGGGGATGCTCTCCAGGAGGCGGCGCATGTCCTCCAGGGTGCAGATGCTCACCCCCACTCGCCCCACCTCTCCATGGGCCAGGGGGTGGTCGGCATCATAGCCCAGCTGGGTGGGCAGATCGAAGGCCACCGAAAGCCCCGTCTGACCCTGGGCCAGCAGATAGCGGTAGCGCTGGTTAGATTCCTCGGCGGTGGCGTAACCTGCGTATTGCCGCATGGTCCACAAGCGGCCCCGATACATCGTGCGGTAGATCCCGCGGGTGAAGGGGAACTCCCCGGGGAACCCCAGGTCCTCCAGATAATCCAGCGGGACATCCGCCGGGGTGTAGAGGGGCTCCAGCGGGATGCCGGAGGGGGTCTCGAAGCGGGGACGCCGTTGGGGGGCTTCCCGGATCGTCTCCAGCCACCTCTGCCGGGCTTCCTGGACCTCATCCGCTTCCCTGCGAACTTGAACGGCCATCGCGCCCTCCTTCCCCTTGGATGCGAAGGGGAGGCCCACCCCGCCGACGGTCAGGGGGTGGAGAGCTCCTCGCGCTCCGGCTCGAGGGATTCCTCCGGCACCACCCCGAGCCGGAGGAGCGCCGCCCGCACCTGGGGCCAGCCGGCCGGATGCACCGTCACTGCCACCGGCGAGAGCACCTCCCGCACGTGCCGCCGGGCCTCCGTGGCCAGCAACTGACGCATCAGCTCCGGGTCGCTCACCCGGAGCACCAGCGCCCGCTCCACCGTGGCCTCCGGGCCGCGAGCCGCCCAGCGCGCCAGGGCGCGGCCCAGCGCCTCCGGCGGGGTCAGATCGTAGCGGCGGAAGAAATCCAGGATCCGCTCCGGCCCGATGTTCTGCCCCTGCGCCCGCGCCAGGGAGCGGGCCGTGATCCGGTAACGATACACCTCCCCCGAGGCGACCCAATCGGCGATCCGGGCGATCTGGAAGCGCTCATACCGACGGGCGGCTCCCACCTCGATGGTCCCATCCTCCAGCAAAACGAAGCGCGTATCCCCATCGGGGGGCGGATCCCCATTCCCCAGATAAGCCGCCCCGAAGGGCGAAAGGCGGATCCGGTCGGGTTCCCCCAGCTCCACCACCCCCAGCCAGTGGAGGGGGCCGGTCAACAGGTAGCGCAACAGGGCCCCCTCCACCCGATCCCAGTTCTCAACCCCCCGCAGATACTCCCCCGTCTCCGCATCCCGGATATACCAGGTGGCGAACTCCGCCTCCGTCCGCTGAAAGGTCGGGTTCCTCGCCTGGATCTCCCGGATCAGATCAGGGATCGCATACCAGCATCCCGGGTCCAGCCGTCCCAGCAGCTGCAGGAGGACGTAGCGGGGCAGCCGCGGATCGTTCTGCCAGGAGCCGGTGGGCTCCGGCCGCAGGGTAGGGACATGAAAGAGATCGTTCCACACCGGATCGTCCCGCCACGCCTCCAGCAGGGCGCGCAGCTGCTCCATCAGCGGGGCCTGCAGCCAGCGGGTGGTGACCTCCGGATCCAGGCGCACGGCCTCGCGGCGCACCTGGGTCATCCGGAGGGCGTCGGCCAAGCGCCAGAACAGCGCCCAGCGCTCCCGGTGGGGCCAGCGCAGCTGCCGGCGCAGGGAGGGAAACCGGGCCCAGGCCTCCTCCGGCGCCATCGCGGCCGGGGGCGCCTCGTTGTGCAGGAAAGTCAGCAACGTGCAGAAATCGTCCGCCGGCGTCGTCCCCACCCGCCGGACCCGCGCCGGGGCCGGGGCCGGGGGGATGGCCTCCGGCTCCCGGTCGCGGGGGGCCTCCGCCCCGACCGGCAGGCCAAGCCGCAATTCGTCCGGGATGAACAGCACCTCCTCGAAGCCGGCCGGCTGCTCCACGAACCCGAAGAAGATCCATCCCCGGAACCAGAGGGCCTCCGCGGGGCCGGTCGGCCGCTCCCAGAGCCGTTCGCTCTCCAGACGGGCGGCCCCCACCCGACGGATCTCCCCGAAGCGTCGCTGGAAGGCGGCGGCAGGCATGACCCCTCCGGCCCCGACCAGGGCCCGAAGGGCCTCCTGCTCCTCCGGCCCCAACCGGGCCCAATGCACCCCCTGGCGCTCGGGATCCATCATCACCGGCAGCAGGCGGGCGATCAACGCCTCCCGGGAGGACGGTTCCGGATCCACCTCCCAGAAACGCGCGATCACCCGAAGGTGCGCCAGATCCAGCTCGCTGAGGCTTTGGCGAAGCAAGCGAACGGGCATGGGGAGGCTCCTTCAGTTTTCTCATTTTATCCTTGCGGTGGGCTTTGTAAAAGGACATGCCGTTCCCACGGCCCGGCGGGGGCAGGCGCCCTGGGCCGGCCCATGGGGTAAAATATGCGCCGAAGCGGGGCCCCGGCGACCCCGGGGCGGCCGTGGAATCCACACATCCGGCGGAGGGATCATGGAGGCGCTGGAGCATCAGCTGGTGCTATGGCTTCAGAATCTGTTCCAGTGGATGGGCTGGTGGGGCGTAGTCTTCATCATGGCCCTGGAGAGCGCCAACATCCCGATCCCCAGCGAAGTGACGATGCCGCTGGCCGGCTGGATGCTGGTCCAGGCGCAGGGGGGATCCCTCCTCCAGGCGGCCCTGGAGGGCGGGTTCTACGGCGGGCTGGGCTGCACCCTGGGCTCCCTGCTCTCCTACGGGCTGGGGTATTACGGCGGCAGACCGTTCCTGTTCCGGTATGGGCGCTACCTGCTGATCAGCCCGCGGGATCTGGAAGCCGCGGACCGCTGGTTCGCCCGGTGGGGGATGTGGGCGACCTTCCTCTCCCGCTTGCTGCCGATCGTGCGCACGTTCATCTCGTTCCCCGCGGGGGTCGCCCGCGTCCCCCTCTTTCCCTTCACCCTCTTGACCTTTGCGGGCTCCTTCATCTGGTGCGCCGGCCTTGCGGCGGGCGGCTATGGGTTCGGCCAGCATTGGGAAACGTTGCGGCGGATCATGCGGCCCTTCGACATCCCCATCGCCCTCGCCCTGCTCGCCGGCTTCGCCTACTACCTCTACCGACATATCCGCCACGCCCGGGAAGGCTACCCGGCATGGACCCCCGCCGTCGGAGAGGCCGACCCTCCGGGGGAGGAGCCACGCCGTTCCCCTTAAAATTTGCAAAAATGGACAAATTTGGTATAATTTTGGTCAGCGATCGCAAGGGCCAGGATGGATCGGTGCCGAATCCGGCTTCCCCAGGCCCCCGGGTGATCTCGTCCATCCGCTCGATCCTCCCCGGAGATCCCTCGGAGCGGTGAGCCCGGAATTCAGCCCCATTTTCTGTGGAAAGGAGCGAAAGATGCCCCCTTACCCACCGGAACTCGAGTCTTGGGATCCCGAAAGCCGGCTGCAACAGGGGACCAGCGGGCTCGCCCCAGGGGCGCGGGTGCGCTCAGACAATCTCCTTCTGGAACTGAACGCATGGCTGGGCCTCGCTCGCGCCTGCGCCCACAGCGCCCGGGTCCAGACGATCCTGCTCGCCCTCCAGACCGATCTTCAGCGGATGGCCCAGCGGCCGCCGGTCCCCTCGGGTCACTCCCTCTCCGCCTTCCCCGCCGAGCGGGTGGACTGGCTGAATGAAACCTGGGCAACGTTGGAGCGAGATCCTCCCGCTCGAGGTTCCTCCGAACTTCCGGGCGATACCGTCAGCGGCGCCATCCTGGATCTCGCCTCGATCGTCGCGCGGCGCTTGGGCGATCGCCTCCGCATGGAGGCGCAGATGGATCCCACGGCCCAGGGATATCTGGACCGGCTGCCGGGGCTGCTGTTCACCCTGGCCCGCTATGAGGAGGCCCAGGCCGACCCACCCCGCTGAGCGCGACGGAGAAGGAATCTAAGGGTCGCCATGCGGGTGGTCCATCTTTACAAAGACTATTTTCCGGTCCTCGGCGGGATCGAAAACCACATCCGGGCGCTGGCGGAGGCCCAGGCCCGTCTGGGCCTGGAGGTGATCGTCCTGGTGACCTCCCCCACCCGGAGGACCGTGGAGCTGGCGGATGGCCCCGTCCGCGTCCTCAAGGCGGCCCGCTGGCTCACCGTGGCCTCCACCCCCTTGAGCCCGGCTTTCCTTTTGTATGCCCGACGGCTTCTTCCCCGATGCGACCTGGTGCACCTCCACCATCCCTATCCCCCCGCTGAGATCGCCTACCTCCTGAGCGGTGGGGCCGCCCCGGCCGTCCTGACCTACCACAGCGACATCGTGCGCCAGCGCCTGACCGGCCGGCTCTACCGCCCCTTGCTCGACTGGGTCCTCGCCCGGGTCGCGCGGATCCTGGTGACCAGCCCGGTGTATCGGGAGACCTCCCCCCATCTGCGCGCCTTCCGGGAGAAGTGCCGCGTGGTCCCGCTGGGCATTGACGTCGCCCGCTTCCGCGCCGTGCCGGCGGAGGCGGCGCGCGCCCTTCGGGCCTCCTGGTGCGGGGCGCCCCATCGCCCGCACGTCCTCTTCGTCGGCCGTCTCCGCTATTACAAAGGGCTCGACACGCTCCTCCACGCCCTCACCCGCCTGCCCGACGTCCACGCCGCCATCGTGGGGACCGGACCGATGGAGCGGCCCTGGCGCGCCCTGGCCCGGGATCTGGGGCTGGGGGATCGGGCCCACTTCCTGGGGGAGGTGCCCGACGCGGAGCTGCCGCGGGTTTACCATGCGGCGGACCTCTTCGTCCTCCCCGCCAGCGCCCGGGCGGAAGCCTTTGGGACCGTCTTGCTGGAGGCGATGGCGGCCGGGCTCCCCGTGATCACCACCGAGGTCGGGACGGGGACCAGCTGGGTGGTGGGGGAAGCAGGATGGGTGATCCCTCCGCGGGATCCGGAGGCCCTGGCCGGGGCCATCCGGGAGATCCTGGGCCAGCCGGAGGCTGCCCGGGCGCGGGCGCGACGGGGTCAGGAGCGCGTGCAGGCTGAGTTCAGCGTCGAGCGGATGGTCGGAACCGTGCTCACAGTCTACGAGGAGGTCCTCCACCAGGCCAGGCCCCACAGGGCCAGCCCGATCCCGTAAACTGGAAGCCCCCAGCCGACCCCCGGTGGGAGGCCCAGGTGGGCGGCCCAGAGCCCCCAGACCTGGACGAGCTCAGGGCCCACGCCCCCCAGTATGAGGAAAGGCAACGCCCGGGCCAGCCGGCGCCGCCATGGGGAGGGCCAGAAGGGCAGCATCCCGATCCCGATCATCGTCAGCGCCCCGCCCACAAATCCCCCTCGGTGCTCGATGTTCCACAGATCGAGGAGCGCCGGATAGGGCGGCCAGGTGGCCAGCGGCCATCCCAGGGCCAGCGCCCACAGCAGCACGCTAAGGGCCCTGGAGCGCCCCTCCAGCGCCAGCAACGCCAGCCCCAGGGCCAGCCCCCAGAGGGGAACATAGAGGCGTTCCCGGAGGAGGGGGCCAAAGCCCGCCCGCTGGAAGAACACGAGGAAGGCCGCCAGGTCGAAGCCGGAGAACGTTAATCCGGCCACCCCCCCGTCGATCCATGGCGCCCAGTAGCCGATCAGCATCCCGCCCCATGCCAGCCAGGCGGCCCGGATGGACGTCTGAGCCGCGTCGCTGATGTCGCCACGCCGCATCGGAAGCGTCTCCGCGGGTGCGATGGCCGGCCGGGCCCTCTATGGCCCGGGCAGGAAGAGACCCATGGGGGTTGGGGTGGGCGGGGGCGGCGGCGCCGTCGTCAGCAGGCTGGTCAAGATCAGGCTGAGCACAGTCAAGAGGGCGAGGATGATGAATAGCTTCTCCTGCCACGAGCGGGAAGGCGAACGGCGTGGCATTGCGCAGATCCTCCCTCGATCGAGTGGCCCCGTGGAGGCTTCAAGGGATCCACTATGGGGACGTGCTCGTTCCTGCCAGCCTCTCGGGGCGCGAACCCAACCCCGTTACGTGTGGGGTGAGACTCGCACTACAATATTACCCGCGTTGACCACGGCCCGCGCCGGAGATGGGAAATCCCGCCTTGGAGGAGCGTGAGGGGATGCCGCGACGGGGGGAGTTGCTGTTGGCGGTCTTCGTCCTGCTCGCCGCCTGGCATCTGGCCGCCTGGATCGTCCAGCGCCCCATCCTGCCCACGCCCGTGGCGGTCGGTGTCGCGCTGTGGCGGGGGTTGCAGGGAGATCTGGCGCTGCACCTTCTGGCCAGCGCCGGCCGGGTGATCGCGAGCATCTTCCTTTCGATCGCCGTGGCCGTCCCCCTGGGGCTGGCCCTGGGCCTCAGCCCGCGGCTGCACCGGCTGGCCTCCCCTTTCCTTTACCTCCTTTATCCCATCCCGAAGGTGGTGCTCGTGCCCATCCTGATCCTGTTCTTTGGGGTGGGCGATCTGGCCAAGGTCCTGTTGATCTTCCTGATCCTCTTCTTTCAGATCCTGGTGCTGGTGCGGGACGCGGCGGCCAACCTGCGGCCGGAGCTGGTGCTCTCGGTGCGCAGCCTGGGGGCCGGGCGACGGGCGCTGTTCTGCTTCGTTTATCTGCCGGCCTCCCTCCCGGCGATCCTCACCGCGGTCCGCCAGAGCATCGGCACGGCGGTGGCGGTGCTCTATCTGAGCGAATTGCTGGCCACCCGTTACGGCCTGGGGTATTACATTTACATCCAGGCCAGCACCTTCCTGGACTACCCGGCCATGTATGCGGGGATCGTCATGATGAGCGGGATGGGCCTCGCCCTCTACCTTCTCGTGGACGGGTTGGAGCGCCGCTGGTGCCGCTGGCTGTTCGCGGCATAGGCTTAGGAAGTCCAACCGAGCCAAGCGCTTGGGAAGCTTTCTGAAGGGGAGAAGCGGTCCAAGCAATAAGAGCGCCTAACAAAACCCCTCCTCGGTAGGATAGGGGCGCTGAGGAGGTGAGGTCAAGATGGCCAAGGAGATCATCTCCGATGAGCTGTGGGCCGTGATCGAGCCGCTTCTCCCGCCGCCCAAGCCCCGACCCAAAAGCGGGCGGCCGCCCATCCCGGACCGGAAGGTCCTGAGGATGGGCATCCCCTGGGCGATGCCCCCCAAGGAGATGGGCTGCGGGTGTGGGATGACCTGCTGGCGACGGCTCCGGGCCTGGCAGCAGGCCAGGGTCTGGAAGCGCCTCCACCAGGTCCTGCTGGACCGGCTGGGGGAAGCGGACAAGATCGACGGGTCTCGGGCTTCGTTGGACTCGGCCACAGTGCCCACCCCCAGGGGCGAAGCGACCGGGCCGAATCCGACGGACCGCGGCCAATCGGGCACCAAGGGCCATCTTGTGGTCGACAGCAACGGCATCCCTTTGGCAGTCCCCCTCTCGGCGGCCAAGGTCCCGGACATCCAGAGGATGGAAGCGACCCTGGATGCCATGGAGCCGATCCAGTGCCCCCGCGGCAGGTCCAGGAAGCGGCCCCAGAAGCCGCACGCGGATAAGGCCTATGATGCGGCCAAGGTCCGGCAGGGGTTGCGTCGGCGTGGCATCACC
>FWWM01003901.1_pt1 | contig 35879 bp, 24 predicted proteins | sample 2228351 | NCBI WGS metagenome assembly FWWM01 (sample SAMEA103939774, study PRJEB20133) | metagenome
GAGCGCGATCTTGTCCCTGCTCCGCGCCAGGCAATAAAATATAAGGGTGAGGCACATTGAGTTTCTCAGGGATTTCCCGAAGCTGGATCTTAGGCCCTTTTACATTTTCGTCGGCCAGGAAACCTTTCCGGTTGACAGGTTTCTCGAACTGCTCCTGGAAAGGACCGGCGCGCAGGGGATAAAGAGATTTTACGGCGACGAGCACGGGCCCGGGGAAGTGATAGCAGGGTCTTTTGCCGGACTCTTCGGGGAATCATTCGTCACGCTAGTCACAGCCGCGGAGAAAATGAAGGCCTGGGCAACACTCATCTCGGCTGGATTCACTCCCGAAAAACCCCTGGTAATGGTCTTTGAGCGGGAGATCAAGAAAAGGGAAGACCCCTTCAAATTCCTCGCAAGGGGCATGGGAAAGCAAGAGGAACTTGAAAAGAAGGCATACCTGGTTGAATTGCCTCCTCTGGACGAAGCCACCTTCACGGCATGGGTGGGACGTCAGCTGAAATCCCTGGGGGTAAAAGCATATTCTCCTTCGGCATTTAAGGAACTGCTTGAATCCCTGCCGAGAAATCTAAGGAGAGCCAGAAACGAACTGATAAAACTGGTGACATACCTGGGCGAAGAGGAACTCCGGAGATACGAAGACATTAGAGTAATTCTCTCGCAAGAACCAGAGGCGGCTGAATACAGAATAACTGACAGCGCGCTTTCCGGCAAAACAAGGGAAGCGCTCCTGGAGACGGAAAGGGGTATGGCTACCGGAATGAAGCCGGACACGCTTATAGGTTCCATCGGCAGGGGTTTATCGGCTATGGCGTGGGCGAAACTGGGACGGAAGGAAATGGTGAAACCTTTCTGGAAAACCAGGACATACGAGGAAATGGCGAGGTCTCTAACCGAAAGGGATACACTGACCCTCCTGGCAAGGAGCCTGCGAAGGGAAATGGACACCAGGCGAGGACACGACCCGTATCTGTGCCTGCTGGCCCTTTTGATAGAACTGAGGAAATGATTGGACTTTACCTATCTTTGCTATTGGCCCAGGAACCGGAGCCCGCGGAGGGATTTGCTCCGGAAATAATCCTGGAGGAATACATCAGGACCGGGGACCACAAGGGCATGATCAGGGCCCTTGACAGCCTCTACAGGCAAACAGGAGACCCAAAGTATCTCAGCCAGGAAATAGATTACATGGTGAACCAGGGTTTCTACAAGGAAGCCATGAAAAAGGCTGATTGGGGCATAAAAGAACATCCGGATACCTCCCTTTTTTACCAGCACGCCCTTAGGCTCTCGTTTCACTACGGGTCTGAGCGCAAGACCCGGAGCCTGGCAAAGGCCTTGCTGGAAAGGTTTCCTGGCGATCCGGGGGCTGTGCACCTGGCAGGAATGGTCTACGACAACCTGGGCATGAAGGAGGAGGCGGAAAAGGCTTACCTAATAGCCTCTGAGCTCGCTCCCGATTCACCTGGAATAGCGGTTGATTACATATCCTTCCTGGTCAGAAACAACAGGCCAAGCGAGGCCCTCCTGCTTTTCCCGAGGGCAGAAATGCTCCTGGAAAGAGCGTGTTCACTCTCGGTTGAACAGGAGGGGATCTCAGGCCTTCTCAACACCAGTGACCTCGCATACAGACTGCACCTTTCGTGGGGCATGGCTTATGACAACCTGAATGGCTACGAGGATGCAAAGCATCACTACAACCTGGCCCTGGAAGAGAAACAGGGGGACAGGGCGGTCTCGTTGAAGCTCGCGGAGATATACCTGAAGGAAGACAAGCCGGACAGTGCCGTAAGTGTGCTGAGCTCAGCGATATCCAGAAACAGGGGTGACGCTGGCCTCATGAAGGTGATGGGCCTCGCGCTCTATCAGGAAGGAAGCTACCAGACCGCATTGACATACCTGGGCGCCGCGTCAGCACTTAATCCCTCTGATGATCAGACACATTATTACCTGGCCCGGACCCTCTACGAGCTCAGGAAACCCTCCGAAGCGATGAGGGAAATAGAAATAGCGGTCAGTTTGAATCCTTCTCCATCAAACCTGATTTACAAGGGATTCCTGCAGTTATACACGGGATATGTGGACGAGGGCTCACGGACGCTCCTGGTCGTGGCTGACAAGAACACGCCGGAGGCCTTCTTACTCCTGGGTTCAGCAATGGAGATAAGGGGAAAGAACCGGCTCGCGGAAAAGTATTACCGGAAGGCCGCGGAGGCCGCGCCGGATGACCCTTCAAAAACGCAAAAGCTCCTGAGCTTTCTCAGGGCCCACGGAAAGGAGAAGGATGCCGAGCCATTTCTCAGGAGACTTACCGAGATGTTTCCGGATAATCCTTCTACTTGGTATGAGCTCGCGATGTGGCACTCAGAGTATGGCGACCTGGTGGTCTCCGATTATGCCTTCTCGCAGACGGAGGCCCTGATACTCTCGGATACCAACTGGACAGGGAACCAAGAGACCGTGAACTTCCTGGCCGGGGTCCTGAACAACTGGGCATATACCATCGCGGAAAGAGGCGGTGACATGGAAAAGGCAAAAAAGCTCTCAACGAGAGCGCAGGAGCTCTCCCCGGACAACCCGGTTTATCTGGATACACACGCGTGGATATATTTCAAGATGGGCGACAAGGAAAAAGCGAGGTCTTACATTGAAAGGGCCCTCTCGCTCCTGGAAGAACCGGATCCCGAGATATACGGCCACGCCGCGGAGATATACCGCGCCCTGGGCATGGATGATAAAGCGAAGGAATACGAGAAGAAGGCAAAGGAGGCCAGGTAGGGCGGCACCTTGTCCCCCCGCGTGCTCCTACCCCATAATTAAACCATGTTCAAAAGGGTTCTTGTCGCGAACAGGGGCGAGATAGCGGTCAGGATAATCTACGCCTTGCGGGAGATGGGCCTTGAGTCCGTCGCGGTCTATTCGGACGCGGACGAAGACGCTCTGCATGTTCAACTGGCTGATTACTCCGTGAAAATAGGCCCCCCTCCTCCAAGGGAGAGCTATTTGCATTATCACAGGGTTCTGGCGGCCGCTGAGGTCTCCGGCGCGGAAGCGCTTCACCCTGGCTACGGGTTTCTCGCGGAGAACCCGGAGTTTGCCAGGCTGGTCAGGGACCACGGGATCACCTTCATAGGCCCCCCTCCGGAGGCCATAGAGGATATGGGAGACAAGGCAAAAGCAAAGGAGGCAATGAAAAAGGCCGGGGTTCCGGTTGTGCCCGGGTCGGATGGGCCTCTGGCTGACCTTGATCAGGCAAGGGAGACGGCCGAGAAGGCCGGTTATCCGGTTCTCCTGAAGGCAGTCGCCGGAGGCGGGGGAAGAGGCATGAGGATAGTGAACGAACCAGCCGAGCTTGAGAAACAGTTTCAATCCGCGAGCGCCGAGGCCGAATCCGCTTTTGGTGACGGCAGGCTCTACCTGGAGAAGCTGATCATCAGGCCCAGGCACATAGAGGTCCAGGTCCTGGCGGATTCCCACGGGAATACCGTTTACCTCGGAGAGAGGGAATGCAGTATTCAGCGCAGGCACCAGAAACTCATAGAGGAATCACCCTCCCCCGTGGTCTCCCCGGAAACCAGGAAACACCTGGGCGAGTCCGCGGTCCGCGGCGCCTCGGCAATAGGCTATGTTTCCGCGGGAACGGTTGAATTCATCATGGACCAGGAGAAAAACTTCTACTTCATAGAAATGAACACACGGGTCCAGGTTGAGCACCCTGTCACGGAGATGGTCACGGGAATTGATGTAATCAAGGAGCAAATAAGAATAGCGCTTGGCGAGAAATTGAGATTCTCGCAAGATGACATAGTCATCCGTGGTAACGCCATAGAGGCGCGGATAAACGCGGAGGACCCCGGGCGCGATTTCGCGCCATCGCCGGGGACAATAAAGACCCTGCACAAGCCGGGTGGCCCCGGAATCAGGGTTGACTCCCACATTTACCAGGGATACAGGGTCCCGCCAAATTACGATTCGCTTCTGGCGAAGCTGATAGCCCACGGCTCTGACAGGGACGAGGCCATAGCGAGGATGCTCCGCGCCCTTGAGGAATTCGTGATAGAGGGCATCCCCACAACAATCCCGTTTCACCATGTTGTAATGTCCTCGGAGGAATTCAGGAAGGGGGATTTTGACACCGGGTTCCTTGAAAGGTTTGATTACAAAGCGAGGATGAAGGAAATCTAGTGGGGGATTCAGGGAATGGCCCTGATTCCTTCCTTAACCAGGTAGCCCTGGCTCTTTGTAGCGGGTAGCCAGGGCGCTGATCTACCTTACCCTCACCACCCTCCTGGTCTGGTCGCCAACCATCAGGAGATAAACGCCTTCGGGGAGCTCCCTGAGGTCGTTGTTCCCGGCATAGAGCCTGGCAACGGGAATTCCGGCCGCGTTGTAGAGCGTGGCGCTCTCTGTGCCGGCCGGAAGGGCAAGGCTGAGGAAATCCTTGACAGGATTAGGAGAAATCCTGAGGCCAGGTTTATATTCGGGCGATTCGGCCGCGTCCGTGGGCATGCAGGGAGGATTGGAAAGCCAGGCAAAGGTGTTCACGAGGAACTGTAGGTTGTCCACATTGCCGATGTAGGCGTTCTCCCACTGGTTTATGTCACCTATCAGCAGGACGCCGCCCTTGTTGGTCTCGCAACGACCAGCCATCAGGGGCACGCCCGATACCCAGCCTATGACCTCCGAGGGCGATGAGGCACTTATTGAGCCTGTGGCTACGCCACAGGCCTGGGACACTCCGGAGAATATGGCCGTGTAGGTCGGGTTGCCAGTTGTGCTGGTGAAGCAATCGCCGCAACCGCCTGTCCCTGAGAGCATGTTGAAACGGGAGAGGACCGGGGTTAGGTTGGCGTTCGGGCAACCCGTGTTGTCGCCCATGACCAGGAGGGAGCCTCCCCTGTCCACGAAAGCGACCAGGCTGTCTGCCTCAACCGAGCTGTAGGCAGAGTTCCAGGCTGACCCCAGGCAAATGACGATGATCCTGAACGGGCTCAGGTTCATGTTGTGGATGCCGCCCGTGGTGGTCGTGAAGCTGTAGCCCTGGCCTTCCAGGGTAGAGCGAAGCGTGCTATACCACTGATCCAGGTTATAGCTAAGGTATATGCCGTGGGTATAGTCCCAGAGGATAGCGCCGGCCTTGCCATTCAAGCTGGCGTTGTTCTCGGATGAAACGATGGGGGCCACAGAGGATGGTAAAACCTCCTGGCCCGTGGTCAGGTTCACAGTTGCTAAGAGAGCCAATATCATCTCGCGCCTCCGTTCACAGATACAGATTATAAGGCCGGATCATGGCTGAAATCATCCAGGATCGCAGGGACGCGGCAGGATAAAATCCGGATAAGCAAAATAAAGTCCGGGTAGCCCCTGGGTCTCTGCACCCAGGGCGGGCGAACACGATAAAGTCCGGGTAGCCCCTGGTGAGGGCGCCATCAATCCTGTTTGACCGGGAACGGACAACCGCATAGGGTCGCCCCTACTTCCCCACCACATACATCTCGTAAATGAACCTGGACGGCTCAAAATACCGGCCCCTGCTGTGCTTGGGATAGGTGATGTAAAGTTCCTCAAGCGCCCTGGTCACCGCAACATAGCAAAGCCTCCTCTCCTCCGCCATGTCCGAGGGCTTTGTCAGCGCGCCTCCGGAAGGAAAAAGCCCGTCCGCCATGCCCGTGAGAAAGACAACGGGAAACTCAAGGCCCTTCGCGCCGTGCAGGGTCAGCAATCTGACGCCTCCCGCGCCGCGGGTCTTCGCTGAGAGTTCCTGGGTCAGGGCAATATGGGACAAAAGCCGCCTGGTTCCGCCTTTTCCAAAACCAGCCGCCAGGGACATGAGCTCCTCTATGTTGTCCCTTTCCATTATCCTGCCGGGTGTGTGCGCGTCCCCGAAAACCCTTGAATAGCCCGTGAAATCGTAGAAACGGCACAGTAAATCGGCCGGGGAAAGGTTCTCGTATTCCTCCGGCCCAATGCCAGTGATGTATTTCCAGAACGCCTCCAGGGCCGAAAGCTTCTCCTCCGGTAATTTCTTGCTCATTGTAGGCCTTGACTTTTGCCTGAAGCCCTGGGTCGCTGTCCGTATATCCTCGCCCTTGAATCCCAGGAAATGTTTGAGCATCAGGGCAAAATCATCGCGATCCCGGTGGCCGGAGATGAACCGGAGAAAGGCCAGTGAGGCCCTTACCTCTGGCCTCCTGTAGAAGCTGGACGCGCCCTCCATGTTGAAGGGAATCCTGCGCCTTGAGAAAGCATCCTCAAACGCCCTCGCCTGCGCGTTGGTCCTGAAGAGGACGCCAAAATCCTCCGGACTTTTGCCCTCGTCAAGGAGCCTTTCCACGGTATCAGCGGCAAAGGCGGCCTCAGAGTCCGGGTCTTCCAGCGCGACCAGGTGAACAACCTCCCTGTCCGCCCTCCTGACCGCGAATACCGGGGAAGGCGGGTCAGGGTTATGGCTTATGAGGTTTCTGGCGAGCGAGAGTATCTCCTCGTAGCTCCGGTAGCTCCGGTTGAGACTGACCCGGTGAGGCTTGAAATGCTCAACAAAGGCGTTCAGGAAACGGGGTGATGCGCCGCGAAAGCCGTATATCGCCTGGAGGGGGTCGCCGGTCGCGGTGACCCATGCCCCTCCGGAAGCGAGGCCCAGGATCAAACGGAACTGCGCGAGGTTGAGGTCCTGGAACTCGTCAACCAGGATCAGCCGGAGCATCTTCCCGAGGCTGTCCCTTAGGTCCGGATTCTCCCGGAGCGCCCTCTCGGCCTTCATTATTACATCGTCGTGATCCAGGGCACCCATGGAAAAAAGGGCCTCCTGGTAACGCTCGTAGAATCCCGCGACCCTGTTCTGCCAGGGGGTCTTTGCCCTTTCCTTGTAGGTTTTCGGACCAACCAGCTCGGATTTTGCCCTGGATATCTCCCTTAAAACGGCCTGAGCCTGGCGCTCGGAACCGGATATGCTCATCATCAGCTTGAGACAATCATCCCGGTCAAGTATGAGAAAATCCTCTGGAAAACCCTCCCGCTCGGCAACACACGAGAAAACCCTGGCCGCGAGGTAGTGGAGTGTTCCCAGCCACATCCTCCTTATCTCGCCCTCAGAAAGAAGGGGCAGGAGCTTCTCGCGGAGCTCGCCGGCTCCGCGTCCAGTGAAGGTTGACAGTAAAACGGACTCAGGCTCAAAGCCGCGCTCCCTTATGAACCAGGCGGCCCTCGCGGCCAGACATGTTGTTTTTCCAGTGCCCGCTCCGCCCATAATGAGAAGGTGGCCCTCGTGCTGGACCGACTGGGCCTGTTCATCCGAGAGGCCAGCGAGGATGACGGAATCCGGTTTCGGTTCCTCAAGAGTGCCTTCAATCTTCACGACATCTGAATTGGTCTTGGTGGCTTTTACGAGTTCGTCCAGCATAACCCTTGCTGTTGGAAATCTCCTATCAGGAGAGGGATCAAGGGCCTTGAATAGCAGGCGGTTTAGCTCATTGGGGACAACGGGTATGGGCTTTGGCTTTCCTGATACCATCTTCTTGCGGAGCCCCTCGTAGCTCTCGTCCCAGAAGGGCGGATGGCCAGCTAGGCACTCGTATATGACAGCCGCGGCGCTCCACAGGTCAGACTGTGGGACAGCGTGGCCCTCCCAGACCTCCGGTGCCATGTATAACGGGGTTCCGGCCATGGACGCGGAGAAACCCTCACGCGATATTATCGCGGCCAGGCCGAAATCCGTTAGTTTAACCCTCTCCCCTTCGGCAAGGAGCACATTCTCGGGCTTTATGTCCCTGTGGATTATCCCCCTCTCGTGCGCGTATTGGAGGCCGGACAGGATTCCGGAGGCTATCCTGAGAGTCCTTGGCAGGGAAACGGGGCCCTCGTCCATGAGGTGGCGAAGGCTCCTGCCCTCTATGTGCTCCATAACCAGGACGAGCCTGTCGTCAATGAGGTCGGCTGAATAAAACCGCACTATATTCGGGTGATCAAGCGACGCCAGGACACGGGCCTCGGCCATCATTGCCTCTGCCTCGCGTTGTTTTGCGCGGGAGACCTTTATGGCGAACTCCTTCTGGATGATGGTGTCCAGCGCGAGAAATACATCGGCAAACTGGCCCCCTCCTATCCAGGAGAGAATCTGGAACTTTCCAAACCTTTGCTGGATCAAGGGTTAAATTATATCAGTTGCAGGCTATCGGTCGCCAGCACGCAAGCAGGTTTAACCTATGATAACCTTATATGGATGCCGTGGCCGGCCAATTAGGATCTTTGCCTCCCCACCACGAAAGCCTGCGTCCCGGCCCCCTGGACGATCGCGGCGTAGACGCCGGAAATGAGGCCTCCTCCAAGCTGAGTCCTCTTTGTTTGCCCCAAAACTAAAGCAGGTTTTTAAATTCGTCAGGGCTGATCTTTATCTCGCGCAGGATTTCCCGGATCAAGGGCCTTGCCAGAAGCCTTCCAGGATGACATGGCAGGGTTGTGGTTCTGCCGTCCTCGTGCCTGTAGAAAACATGGGAACCCTTTTGACGAACCTTCCTGAAACCCAGCTCCCTGAGCATTTTATCCATGGTCCTGAAATCAACGACCGGGAGCCTGCTCAAACCGAGACCTCTATTTGTTGAACCCCCACGAACCTGGGGAGATCATCCGGGGATACCTCCATTTCCTCAAGGCAAAGAGAGAGAACCTCTTTCAAGTTCTCCCTGAGCTCATCCAGGGTTGCGGCCTGTGTGTGCGCGCCGGGTATGCCAGGAAACATTCCCACATAGAGCCCGGTCTCAGGGTCCCACTCCACATAAGCGGTAAATGTCCTCATGGTAATATTCTAATGTATTCTGTTGGCTTGGATCAAATCCGTCGAGCGTGTTGTAACCCGTTCCTACCTCCCCACCACGAAAACCTGCCTTCCGGCCCCCTGCACGATCGCGGCGTAGACGCCTGGCCCCAGGTCTGAAAGGTTTATCCTCTGATCAGAACCCTCTATGGAATAAGACCTGACGAGCCTTCCGGTCGCATCATATATCTCAAGCCTACCGGAGCAGTCCGCGAGGGACGCGATCGGCCCTGTTCCGGTATAAAGAATCCTGAGCCGTGGGTGTCTGTCCGCGCTCGTCTCCCCGACCTGGAACGGGCAGTTCCCGTTCTCGTATGCCATGACGAGATTGCCCATGGGGCCAGAGGCCACCAGGTCAGGACACATGTCATTGTTCAGATCAGCTATGATGACAAGATCGGCGTCGTAGAGGTTATCCACGATTTCTATCATGAAACCAGTGCCCGTGTAGTAGTAGCATATAACCCAGCCATCAGCCGCGCCAACGGCTATGTCACCGCCTGTCTGCGCGTTCAGCTCGCCAACATCAATGCCCTCCGCGCCACCCGCGAGACCAACGGCCTGCCTTGTGAGCCCGCCAAGGGCGTTTCCCCAATAAATATAAGTGGCGCCGCCGTAGTAGTCGTTCACAGCTATGTCCATGTAGCCATCGCCGTTTATGTCCATTGGCCCGACCCCCCATGCATACTGCAGGGTCGCATCCTGATAGCAGGGAGTGAAATTATCAGAGCCATCGTTCTTGAAAACCTGAAAGGGATCTGTCGCGGTTATCTCAAGATGGCCATCTCCCTCCATGTCAAAAAGCCTGCACCCGTGGGGAGAATAGAGAGAACCCACATATATCTGGGTAAAGACTCCGGCTCCGTCGTTCCTGAACCAGAGGACACCTCCCCCTGTGCTCGCGGCTATGTCCAGGTCACCATCCGAATCAATGTCCCCCAGGTCAACCTCCCAGACAGCACCTGATGTTGGAAGGATCTGGGATGTGAATGATGAGCCATCGCCGGAGTTATAGAAGATATAGATACCAGAATAGGAGTAGTCGCCTGTGACTATATCCATGTCTCCATCCAGATCAAGATCGCCGGCATCCATGTAGAGGGGATAGCTGGCGTAACCGACATAGTGCTGTGTAAAAGTCCAGAACCCGGAGTTCTCATACCAGTAGACCTGAGAGCCGTATGTGGCCGAGACCAGGATGTCCGGCCTGCCATCCCCGTTAATCTCCGCGACGGCTATGCCGTGGGGATAATTGATTCCTGATGCCACGGTGTGTGTCGCGTAAACACCAAAAAGAAACAAAAAGCTCATGCTAACCTCCGCCAAAATGATAATGCCGGGAACAGGCAGGGATCAAATGCGGTTGCACGCGTGGCGCCCGGGCCAATATAATTATCCCCGGAGGTGCAGAGATGATGTTATTCTGCGTTGTCTTTTTTCAGGCCTACTGGTGGCCCATGTTTGGCGTGGACCTCAGGAACACCCACCTGATGCCCGGCAAGGGCGCGATGGCCGGCTCTCCGAATCAGAAGTGGATATATACTGGCTCCTCAAACGACTGGGGTGAGACAGGGATTTCCGTTTACGATGTCAACAGGGATGGATTTACCGATGTTCTGACTGACTTCTGGATGGGAGGCGTTGACGCGGTGAGGGGCTCCAACGGGACCCGGATCTGGGCTACTAACATAGGCGACGCGTGGAACTCCGTGCCGGCTATCGCGGATGTTAACGGAGACGGGGTGAACGAGGTATATGTTGGCTCCTGGGGAGACGGTAACCTATATTGCCTGAACGGGAACACCGGAGCGGTAATATGGACGAGGGCTACGGGGTCATCGGTCTGCGAGAGCTCCCCGAAGGTCGCTGACCTTGACAACGACGGGGCATACGAGGTTGTGGTTGGAGCATGGAGCGGCTACCTGCTCTGCGCGAACGCGATAACCAGCGCGCAGGAATGGCTGGTTAACCTGGGCAGTGATATAGACCATGCACCAGCGGTCGCGAACCTGGATGGAGACCCGGCCCTTGAGGTGGCTGTTGGATCGGGCTCAACCCTGCACTGCAGGGATGGAGCAACGGGCGCCTCGCAGTGGAGCGCGACCCTGGCCGGCTCATTCGGCTGGGCATCCCCGCTCGTTGCGGATGTTGACAACGATGGCTCGCTTGAGGTTGTGGCCTCAGCCGGCGGGATTCTTTACTTCTACTCTGCCTCCGGAACGCTAGAGGGCCAGGTTTCCCTCTCAACGAGCTCAAACTCCTCCCCTGCGGCCGGGAACCTTGACGCTGATCCAGCGCTTGAGGTCGTGGTTGGTTCTGCCAACAACCTATACTGCGTTGACGGGGCCACGAGGTCAATCCAGTGGACATACTCGGTTGGATACGAGTGTCACCGGGGCCCCGTTCTCGTTGACATAAACGGTGATAACTCGCTTGAGGTCATTGTCCCGAACAGGGGGAGCCAGCTCCTGTGCCTGAGGCCGGACGGGACGCTTCTGTGGTCATACACCGCGCCCACAACAGACATACATGACCCTGCCGTAGCGGATATTGATGATGACAATTGCCACGAGATAGTGGTTGCGTTGGCCGCGAGCACGAACAATTTGCTCGCGCTGGATGATCCGGGCAACATGTCGGGGTGCAGTCCGGTTGGCGTTGAGGAAGAAGGCCCTACCCCAGGGATTTTCCTTTGGCCAAGGGCCTCGTCTCTCGTGCTCTTCCTGCCCGAGGACGCACGGATAACCCTTTCCATCTATGATCCGGCTGGAAGGCTTGCCTCAAGACTCTTTGAGGGAGAGCTCCGAGCCGGGGAGCATATCTTCGCTTTCCCAACGCTCCCGGCAGGGATCTACATTGGAATCCTGGAATACCCCGGAGGAACCAGAACCGCAAAGTTAAACATAAGGTAAATAGCCTGCCGCCTGGATTATACTTTGTGCGTGTTCAAGAGAACTCATACCTGTGGCGATCTAAGGGAAACCGATAAGGGCAAGAGTGTGAACCTCGCTGGCTGGGTAAGAAGGGTTCGTGATCTGGGGGGGCTGACATTCATTGATCTCAGGGACAGGTATGGCAGGACACAGGTGGTCTTTGAGGAACCGGATCTGGCCGAAAAAGCGAAATCACTCGGCAGGGAGTTCTTTATCGGAATAACCGGAACCGTAAGGCTGAGGCCCGAAAAGGACAGGAACCCGGAAATGCCGACCGGGGACATTGAGGTGGCGGCAGACGGACTGGTGATCCTTGGTGAATCAAAAACCCCCCCGTTTCTCGTTGAGGACGAGACCGACGCGGCCGAGGAACTGAGGCTGAGATACCGCTACATTGACCTGAGAAGGCCACGGATGATCCGAAACCTGGTGACTAGGAACCGGGCCGCGGCTATAGTCAGGAACTGCCTGTGGGAAAGGGGATTCCTTGAGATAGAGACGCCACTTCTGGCAAAGAGCACCCCTGAGGGCGCGAGGGACTTCCTGGTTCCGTGCAGGCTCCAAAAGGGGAAGTTTTACGCCTTGCCTCAGTCCCCGCAGATATACAAGCAGATACTCGTGATAGCCGGGGTTGACAAGTATTTCCAGATAGTCAAGTGCCTGAGGGATGAGGATTTGAGGGCTGATCGTCAGCCGGAATTCACCCAGATTGACATTGAGATGGCCCTTGCAACGCCGGATGCGGTCTACGAGCTGGTTGAGGAGTTCATGTCCAGGCTTTTCGGTGAAATACTCGGGGTTGATCTGAAACCGCCTTTCCCCAGGTTGACCTACGCGGAGGCAATGGCCCGGTATGGGTCTGACAAGCCGGACCTCAGGTTCGGAATGGAGCTCAAGAACCTCACTGAAACCTACCGGGGCAAGGGCTTCGGCATCCTTGACGGGATAATATCCGACAGCGGCATTGTCCTGGGAATTGAGGCGCATTGTGAGCTATCCCGAAAGGAGATTGACAACTACACCTCTTTCGTTCAGGGACTCGGCGCGGGAGGATTGCTGTGGTTCAGGCCGCCGGATTCAGGGCCTTTGGCAAAATATACTGACAAAGGACTCGTTAAAGAGGGAAACACGCTCCTGGTGCTCGCGGGAAAAACCCCGGCGATCCAAAGCATAGCGGGCGCGATGAGGCTCAAACTAGCAAAGGATAAGAACATGATTCCCAAGAACACATTCAACGCGCTCTGGGTCCAGGACTTCCCGTTGTTTGAGTGGAACGAGGAAGAGTGCCGTATTCAACCCATGCACCATGTCTTCACGAACCCCAACCCAGATGACCTTGGGAAATTGGCGGAGCTGGAGGCGTTCAATTCCCAACCGAATGAATCTGCACAGCCCCCGCACAGCCTGCTCAATGGAATAAGGGGACTTCAATATGACCTTGTCATAAACGGCGCGGAGCTCGGCTCAGGGTCAATCCGTTGCCATGATCCAGAACTCCAGAGGCGCCTTCTCAGGATAGCAGGACTAAATCCGGACAATTTCTCATTTCTATTGGAAGCCCTTGAATACGGTGCTCCGCCCCACGGCGGAATAGCCATGGGCTTTGACAGGATAGTCGCGATGCTTTGCGGCGAGGAGAGCATAAGGGAGGTAATAGCCTTCCCAAAGACAACCTCCGGATCAGGCCTGATGGAAGGGAGTCCCTCGGAGGTGGAGGAGGGTCAACTCAAGGAGCTGGGGATAAAGCTCACGGAAGAAGAGGGGTAGCTTACCGCCCAGTGTTTATCCGAAATTATAGGCCCAGTTCCCTGAGGAAATCCCTGTCCTTGCGCCAGCCGGGCCTGACCTTCACACGAAGATCGAGGAAGACCTTCCTGCCGAGGAGATGTTCAAGCTCCTCCCTCGCGAGGATTCCTATTTCTTTTATCGTTCTGCCACCCTTACCGAGGACTATAGGCTTCTGGCTTTCTCGCTCAACATAGACGATTGCGTTTATCCGGATGAGTTCATCGCCCTCCTTGAAATCCTCTATCTCAACGGCCGAGGAATAGGGAAGTTCCTCCCTGAGCCTCATGAATATCTTCTCTCGGATTATCTCGCCAGCGAAGAAACGGAGGTCTCTGTCTGAGACCTGATCCTCAGGGTAAAGGGGCTCGCCATCAGGCAGGTATTTGAGGAGCTCCCGAAGCAAAACATCCAGGCCGTCGCCCTTTTCCGCTGATACCGGGATTATCTCCTTGAAATCTAGGAGCCTACCGTATTCATCAATAACGGGCAGGAGGGAATCCTTGGAAACCGTGTCTATCTTGTTTATTGCCAGGAGAACAGGTTTCTCAATCCTCCTCAGCCTATCAATTATGAGGAGATCGCGGCCATCCGGTCTCCCCGGATCAGTCATCACCAGAATCACATCCGCCTGATCCACGGTTGACCAGGATTCTCTATCCATGGCCTTGTGCAGGAGGTTTATCTTTCGCTCAAGGACGCCGGGCGTGTCCATGAAACCGATCTGGAAGCCATGGCCGGTCAGAATCCCAAGGATCCTCTGCCTGGTAGTCTGTGGCCTATGGGAAACAGCACCGAGCTTTGTGCCGACCATGCGGTTTATCAGGGTTGTCTTCCCCACATTCGGCTTGCCTATGATGGCGACAAATCCTACCTTCACGGGCAAATTATAATGCGGGGCCATGAATGCGGAAGCGGTTTTCGCTGTCCCGATCTGTTCACGAAAGAAGCGGAGCCCCGGTTCATCCGCATCTTTCTGTTTTTTCCCTCAGTCTGTTGTAGTATTGCCTGTATTCATCAACATAGTGATCGTCAATTATCTCCGGAAGGAGCTCATCCCTGGTCAGCTCCCGCGCCCGGCAGAGGAGTTCCTCTCTCTCGGTCGCGTCAATGGACGCCTCGGCCCTCCTGACCAGGGCCTCTAACTCATCAAGGTCGGTCCAGACATCCTCAAGCTGATAAAAATCGTGGCGCCTGGTAAGAAGATCTGGCCTGCCAATGTTCTTTCTTATGGTGTAAATGGCGGAATAAAGCCCATCCCTTGATTTTTTGTCATATCTCCTCCTGGGCCAAAGTAGGTAAAACAGGTGATCCTGGGGTAGCCTGTGCTTGGGTGTCAAAAGGAGATAAACGAGTGCCTTGACAGCTTTTTTCCTGCGCCACTCGCGGAACGGGATCTCCCTACCGTCAACGAGGAGCCTCATCTCACCGATAAGATAGGCCCTTATGCTGTGCTCGTTGGCGTGAACGGAATCCTGAGCAAGGAGTGGATATATGTCCATCAAGAATTTCCCTAGAAGCGGGTCCTTTTTGAAGGCTGGGTAGATGGGGACCAGCGGCGCGAGGAATCGTAGAACCTTAACGAAAAGCGGTTCCTCGGATTGCCAGGCGAGCTTGGCGGCCATGAGGCCGGACGCAAACGCCTCAAGCAGGTGATAAGACCTCCTGTAGCCCTCCGCGGCCTCCAGAAGCATTTTAGCGGCACTGGCGTCATCCCGAGTCAACAGGGCCTGTATGGCAAGGGCCGCGGCTTGCTCCCCCCATGAGCCTTTCCTGCCGAGTCTAAGACAGGAGCTTATCAATCCGCGCGAGGGCTGGGGTAGTCCAGCGAGCCTTGAGACCTCAAGGGCCTTGGCGCACGGAAACGCGGAGTAGGCCGCGCCGAGCCGAACAAAGCCATCAGCAGACTCCTCGTAGCAGGCCAGCGCTTCATTCAGTTTGCCCCTCAATCTGAGGGCGAGACCCTTTATCTCAATTGAGCCAAAGTAATAGAACCTCTTATCCTCGGAATGCTTTAGGTTTTCAAGTGTGCTGAGAACCTCGTCCGGTTTCCCCCTTATGACACCGAGAAGCGCGAGCTGATACCTGAGATAATAATCGTCCCGAAACTCCCCTTTTCTCAGAGTGGCTGTTATCTCCCTGTAAAGGGATTCATACTCTCCCCGACAGAGCCTCGTGTATAGCAAATTGAGCCGTGCCCTGAAAACTCCCTCCCTGTCCCCGATTGCCTCGCTTGCCTCAAGGTCACGAAGGTGGTAGTTCTCAGCTGTTTCTATCTCGCCCATCATTGAGTATGCGATACCAAGAGTATTGAAAAGATTGGGGAGTAGATCAGGCCTGTTGGCAAGGGAGGAAAGTAGTCCCTGGCCTTTTCTCACGACCTCAGGGGAACGAAACTGAAAGGCCATTACCGAAAGCTCAAGAACCTTGAACGCAAGGGGATCGTGCTCCCTCAAGTCCTCCATGTATTTCGCGAGCTCATCAGCCTTGCCGGCCTTGAAGAGCTCCATGCCGCGCCTCAGCTTCTGTCCTGCATCCACGAGAAAATTATAGGGCCTCCTGAACTTGAGCTTCAAACTGCGTGTCAGAATAGTGTCAGATCCTCAGAAAATTCAGCACATGGCTTAACCGCGCCTCATCCAGAAACGCCAACCCGGGCCACGCCCCCTTGCCCGGTTGGTTCGACGACATAGCTCAACAGGTTCTGGATCGCGATGATCAGCCTCCAGTCCAGGAATTTCCGCGGGGATTCCGTCCGCGGCTTCCACCATTATTCGCGACGCGGCCCCACGACCAATCGAACACCTCGCGCCTGTCGGGATTATCTCAATGTAGACCGGGCCACCCAAGGGACCGCCGGAAAGAAGCCTGATCCTCACGCCCCTGAAGAGACCCATCTCAGCTAGGCGTCTGGTGAGACCCCACCCGCCGTGTATTTCTTCAACAGTGCATACCTGGCCCGGTCGGATATCAGACAGCTTCTTCATTTTTGATTTTGAGTTTCAATAAAATTATAAAGGAATGGCCCGGACAAGATCAAGTAGGAAAGGTGGCGGGGGGAGAGGGACCATCAAAAAATTGCCAGGAGGAGTCCGAGGCCTCTTACCAGCAAGGCCACGCAAGTCGCAACGCCAACGCTCAGCCCGGCCGCTCCAAGCGCAACCTTCCAGCCGAGCTCCCGCCAGGTTATCGCTACCGTTGCCAGGCAGGGGACATAGAAGACGGCGAAGACCGTGTAGGTCATCATCTGGACCGGAATGAGGGCCAAACCCATGGCTGTTGGCGAGACCGAAAGGGCCTGCGCGGCCATGACCAGCGCGAGCTCCTTCTTGAGAAACCCGAAGGCAAGTGGGGAGCTCAGTTCTTTCGGGAGTCCGAGGAGGCCGGAGGTGAACCAGGAAAAGGCCGTGTTTATGTATCCCGATATGCCCCAGTAATCCATGACACCGAGGAGGCACGAACCCGCCAGGAGCAAGGGCAGAGCAACAGCCAGGAACTCCTTTAGCTGGAGCCAGACCTTGAACCATATGGAGCGCAGGGTAGGCAACCTGTAGGGTGGTATCTCCATGACCATACCCCAGGATTCCTCCCTCCTGAGCCTGGATAGAGCCGTTCCAACCAGCGCGATGACCAGAATGTTCAGGCCATAGACCGACAGGGCCCACCAGCCTCCCAGGAAGTAGCCGACCAGGCCGAGTATGATGGCGGTTCTAGCGCCGCAGGGAACCATTGGCGCGAGGAGGCCGGTTAGGGCACGATCCCGCCTGCTCTCCATTATCCTGACCGCGGCCACCGCGGGCACGGAACAGCCATAGCCAAGAATGAAGGGGATAACCGCCTTGCCGTGAAGGCCCATCCTGTGCATGAGTCCGTCAACCAGGTGTGCGACGCGCGGGAGGTATCCCAGGTCCTCCATTATTGCCGTGAGAAGGATGAGAGGCAGAAAGAAGGGAAGGACTATGCCCGCCGCGCCCAGGACACCTTCCAGGAGCCCGCCTGCCATCGCGCCCAGGATTGTTCCCGCCAGCGGAGCAGTCAGAAGCGAGAAAAGGGCCTCCATGGGGCCAACAACCAGTCCCTCCAACCATCTGCCCAGGTAAAAGATGGCCCAGAAAAATAAGGCGAAGACCAGAATCGCGACGAGCAAGCCCAACCAGGGATGCATGACGAGGCGGTCAACCCGCGAGGAGACAGAAGGCCTTTCCGACAGTCGGGAAACGACGGCCTCCGCGGTTTTCATGGCAAGGTGATGGCGCTCCGCGGCGATTATCTCCCAGGAGGGCAGTCCGCGAGCCCTCTCAAGAGCCGAGGTTATTTTCCTGAGCCTCTCAAGAGAGATTCCCCAATCCCCCGCAACGCCCTCAATTGCCTTTATGGCCCTGAACCTGCTACCGGCCTCTTTAATGGCCTCGGCTATCGCGGCCTCAACATCCCTGGAGTATTCAGGGGCACGGGGAATGTGGCCCCCCCTTGCCGCGGAAACGGCCTCCCGGAGGGCCTCGGCTATGCCCTTGCCGTGGAGGGCGGAACAGGGGATCACCCTTGCGCCCGTGGCCACCGAAAGCGCGTCCGTGTCAATCTCTATGCCCTTCCTGGAGAGCTGGTCGCAGAGGTTCAGGACGAGGACCATGGGCAACCCCAGCTCCATGGCTTCAAGAGCCAGCTCAAGCCCACGGGCGAGCGCGGTCGCGTCCAGGATGATCACCACGCCAGACACCTCGCCCCTCATCAGGTAGTTCAGGACCTCGGCCTGCGCGGGATCAAGCGGGGTCAGAGAATAGGTGCCTGGCAGGTCAACCAGGATCACCTCCTCGCCATCCACACGGACCGGGCTCTCATTGACCCTGACCGTGGTGCCTGGCAAATTGGATGTCCGGGCCTTGACCCCTGCCACCCTGTTGAAAAAGGTGCTCTTGCCCGTGTTGGGCTGGCCGAGAAGGGCTATCTTCATTGCAGGGCGGGCTCCCGGAAAAGCGGAAGGGGCGGCTCTATATAGGTATAAACAACAAAGAGAATGAAAAGGAGAAGCCAAAGGAGTCCAGAAGCAACGAGAAATCCTCTTCTTTGCGGCGACGATTCCGCGAGTTCTCCGGCCTCAATCCCGATCAAACCGGAAACGAAGGTTATCAAGGAAACAATAACTATGTCCACGGCTAAAGGAAGCCTACCCGGCACCACGCCGAGGTTGAGCGCGGTGTAATATAGGATGAATATGGCGCCCAAACAAAATAGCGTGCCGGAAAACAGGCCGGACAAACTGCCTTTTCGCCTGGCGGCCCAGAAGATTCCGTAGGCGATGCCATAGCTCCACCAGCCCATCTTCAGGTGTTCCCAGACGCTCTCGGAAACGCCGAAGAGCGGGGTCCTCGCGGGAATCAGATCGCCCAAAAGGTGTATAGCCGCGAACACGGCCAGGAAAACGAACGCCATCAGGAATTTCCGTCCCATGCTTCTCGCTCCTTTTTGTTATTGAGATACAATATCAAATTATAAGGCCGGCGAGGACGTGGGATCAATGGCAAAAGGTGAACAAATAATGGGGTTATTTTGGTCCAGCCTTTTGCTGCAAGGGACACAAATCCAAGCACTATAAGGGCAAAACACCTAGTCATAGCTTTTCGCCAAACTCCTCGTCTATCAGGAACCCGCCGTATTTCAGCTGTTCAAGGAGCTCCTTCTCGGTTTCGTTCTCAGGCTCCTGGTTCGGGTTTTCCAGGAACTTCTGGATTACTGGCCACTTCTCAGGCTCTATCTCGGCCAGAGCCGCGGTCATGGAGTTGAACGCGAGCTTGGCCCCTTCGTTCCCATCAAAGAAGAAGTTGTATCTGCTCTGCTTCAGTCCCATTTCATTCCTCCTTTCATCAGATGCAAATGATACCCCCCGGAGCATTTCAACCATGTCAAGCTCTCACAAACCCCGACGGGATAAGGGTTTCATGGGTATCAACGGAAAACCGCATGAAATAAGGGCGATCCTTGTAAGTCCTTGCGGATCAGAGACTTATGGAAACGAAAAACCTAAAAAGAGGCCAAAAACCCGGCCATTTTGTCGGGCATCTGAACCGGAAAAGCGCGTGAATAAATGGGGTTTGGGAGAAGCTGGCAGATCGGTCTACTGGACAATACCGAAGCAACTCTTCACGAGGACTAGCTCAACCAACAGCTATTTCTTTTTCCCCCAGAACCCGATCACCTCCCCCACTCTCCTTTTGGTTATCTCAATGTAGGAAGGCTCTATCTCCACCCCTATTCCCCTCCGGCCCGTAAGCGCGCACGCGACCAGGGTTGAGCCAGAGCCCAGGAAGGGATCCAAAACGAGATCCTCTTTGTAGGTGAAGAGCTTTATGCACCTCAGGGGCAGTTCAACCGGGAAGGGCGCCGGGTGGCCGATCTTCTTCTTGCTCTCGCCTGAGAATTCCCAGAGGCCCAAAGTCCAGTCCTTGAACTCATCCCCGGATATGTCAGCCGTGCCTCCCTCAATGCGCTTCCAGCTCTCCCGGAACATCACCGCTACCATCTCCACCGGGGCTATAACATATGGCGCGGAGGGGCTTTTCCAGCTTCCCCAAGCGGTTCTCCTTGATATGTTGCCCTCGTTCCAGACTATGCTGAAAGCGTATTTGAATCCGACCTTCTGGGCTATCCCGACGAGATCAGCATAGACGGGCCGAAGGCCCATCTTGTTGGTGTCAAGGGGAACATTCAGGCACAGTCTTCCATCGGGTTTAAGCAACCTCAGGGCCTTGGCGAGCCACTTCTCGGAGAAATCAAGGTATTCCCGGTATTCAAGAGCGTCATCGTGCGCGCCGTAGGGCTTCTGGAGGTTGTAGGGCGGGGAGGTGACTATGAGGTTGATGGAGTCAGGCGCGATGCGAGCTCTGAGAAAATCCCCCTCTATTACGGTGAGGGAAGCGTCAAGGTTATGCGTGATCAAGCTGGATATGGTATATCCTGGACCGGTGAGTCTGCAAATAGAAACCGGGTCTCACCCATGGCGGGGGCGCCAGGAGCTAATCCTTTGTTTTGCTATCAGATACTCGCTATCTGACCGCAACCTTGCCCGTTCCCAGGCCATCAACGATGACCAGGTAGACGCCGGGGACCAGGGAGCGCAGTTCCCACCTGTCCTTTGCCGCGGCCGAGGCGATTTCACGGCCAGACGCGTCGTAGGCCGAGACATTCCCGACATAATCCGGAGGCAGAACGAGGAGGAAGCCGCCGGGCCTCGGGGTCAGGGTGAAGCTGGCGGGTTCTCCGGCAGACTCATGGGCCGCGAGCTCCGGTGGGTAGTTAAGGACAAAAACCTGACCGTTGCCAGCCCTTCCGAGCCTTGTTGACTTTGCCGCGCCAACCACGATGTTGGGCCTGCCGTTCGCGTCCGGGTCGCCCACGAGGCAAGCGGAGTATATGCCCATGGTGTCGTAGGCAAGGGGAGCGTATATATAGACAAGGGGCGTATAGGACAAGAGGTCTATGGCTGAGGGCAGGGAGGCAGACCAGGGAATGACATAGAGCTCGCCGCAATTGAGCCTGGTGTTTCCGGGACCATCTCCCATCACAGCACCAACAACCAGGTCAGAGATGCCATCATCCGTGACATCCCCTATCGCGGAAGCATCCATCCAGTCATAGGCCTCCGCGCCGTAGAAGACGCACCGGTAGTCCCCCGCGGCCATGTCCAGGGACGACGGCCAGCTCGTCCTTCCCAATATAAGGTATATCTCGCCCGCGTCTGTCCTGCCGTTGCCAACGCTATTGGCAGAGGAGGCGTTCGCCAGGATGTCATCAATGCCGTCGCCATTAGCATCGCCCGTGGAGTTCCTTGACAACCAGTCGCCAGCGTCAGCTCCGTAGATAACCGGGTGGGGCCAGGTCGCCAGGTCATAGTTCCCGGCCAGCGAGGCTGAGCCGAGGATCATGTGAAGCTCGCCGGCATCGGGCCTCGCGTTGCCCGGCCCATCGCCCAGGTAGAGCCCTATGATCAGGTCCTCGTAGGAGTCGCCGTTCAGGTTGCCCTGACCAAGGGTGTGTGCCCTGAAGAGATACTGGGAGCCGGTATACTGGTGCATGTCATAGCTATCGGGGTTGTAGAAAGCGGCGTTTGCCCCTCCGGGCAGTTGTATCGTCGCGGGGAGGGAGGCCGATCCCCAGATGACATAGGTGCACCCCGCGTCTATCCGTGCGCCGTAGTTAGCGCCCGTCGCTGAGAGAACTATATCATCATAAGCGTCACCGTTCAGGTTCGGGGCCGCGAGCATGGATGCCAGGAACGCAGAGCCGTCCGGGTCGCCGCCGCTGAGCTCGGTGTTGTAGATATAGACATTCGCGGAAGAAAGGCTCATGGACGAGGGCCACGAGGCCCTGCCGTAGAGGATGTATGCCTCGCCGGCGTTGGTATAGGCGTTGCCAAGGCCATCGCCGTTGGAAACGCCCACCAGGATGTCCTTCATTCCGTCGCCATTGAAGTTGCCCACAGCCACCTCAAATATGTTGTCCAGCGCGTCAACGCCGGTTATGGCGACATCAGCATCCGCGGTCATGTAGTAGTCTCCGCCAAACCCAGAACCGCCGAAGAGGATATAGACCCTGCCCATCGCGCTTGATGCGTTCGGCGCGTTGAAAACCATGTCGGTTATCCCGTCACCGTTCACATCTCCCGTGTCTATGTCCGTCCCGCAGTATTCGCCGGCCTCCGCTCCATAGGCGGTCGCCAGGATGGTGGACGGGTTGGACATGTCTATGTCCACGGCCAGAAGACTTCCCGCACACAACATCAGTCCTATGAGGATACGCATATCAAACCTCCTTTCGGTTCGTCCGAAATTATGAACCACGGGCCATGAGATTTCAAGCGCGGGTTGAAACCGCGCACGGCCGGGCTTTATCCTTTATGTGTAATGGCAAGGCCTAGGGGTTCAGAGAAAGGGTTGCTCTTCAAAGCGATCCTGGTCTCATTCATCCTATTCTTCGTTGGCAGTTTCATATTCGCGGCCGTTGTCCTCGTCACATACGCACGATTGCCATCGTTTGATGAGATACAATCCTACAAACCACCACAGGCTACAAAGGTGGTTGACAGAGAGGGAACGATTATTTACGAATTCTACGAGGAAAGGAGGACGGATGTCTCGCTGGACAAGGTTCCCCTCCATGTCCAGTCTGCGTTCGTTTCCCTGGAGGACAGGAGGTTCTGGTCGCACTGGGGCCTTGATATTCCGGGCATGCTGAGGGCGCTTTTGGCCAACATCGTTCACCTGAGAATAGTCCAGGGCGCCTCCACCATAACCCAACAGTTGGCCAGGAACATGTTCCTGACCCACAAAAGAACGATGGGCAGGAAGTTCTCGGAAATGGTCCTCGCGGTGAAGATAGAGCGATGCCTGACAAAGGAGGAGATCCTTGAGAGATACCTGAACGAAATATGGTTTGGTTCGGGCGTTTACGGGATCGGGGCCGCGGCCAGGTATTACTTTGGCAAGGAAGTTACCGAGCTCAGCGTTGCCGAGGCCGCGATGCTGGCCGCGATTCCAAAGAACCCCAACTATTATTCTCCTTTCAAGAACCCGGAAGCGGCGAAAAACAGGCAGATGCTCGTGTTGAAGGCCATGCTGAAGTCCGGGGCAATAACCCACGAGGAATACAAAAAAGCCGTGTCCGAGGAGCTGGTCTTTTCTGAGAAAAAGGACTACACCTACGGCGGGATAGCACCTTACTACATGGACGAGGTAAAAAAATATATAATTGAGAGATACGGCGAGGACTTTCTTTACAGGGGGGGCGGAACAGTGGTGGTTCCGATGGACATCAGGCTCCAGGAGATAGCGAACAGGTCAGTTGACTCGGTTACCAGGGAATACGACAAAACCTACAAGTTCAAGTATACCATCGCCAACTACAGGTATGACCCGAAGAACCTGATCGCGCCCAAATACATTCAGGCCGCGCTGGTGGCTATGGACCCCAACACGGGCGAAGTGCTAGCCATGGTTGGCGGCAGGAATTATTTCCACAGCATGTATAACCGCGCGACCCAGGCATACCGGCAAACTGGGTCTTCCTTCAAACCGTTCGTCTACCTCGCGGCCGCGATGGCCGGCTACGGAACAGGTCACATCCTCTACGACGCACCCATAGAGGTCCAGGACGCGAACAGGATCTGGACCCCCTCAAACTACGATCACCAGTATTTGGGTCCGATAACAGAGAGGAGGGCCTTGGCCCTCTCGCGAAACCTGGCGACCGTCCGGCTCGCGATGGAGGTCGGCCCGGCAACGGTTACCGATGTAGCCAGGAAGTGCGGAATAAAAACAAAGATGGAGCCATATTACTCAACCGCTCTTGGAGCCCACAGCCTTACACTGCTTGAGATGACGAACGCATATTGCACCATAGCGGACTACGGGACAAAGCACGATCCCATAATCGTCCTGGAGGTCTACGATGTAACGGGCAATCTCCTTGAGAAAAACGAGCCCGTGGGTGAAAGGGTGGTGGATTCGGCATCGTGCTACCTGGTGATAAGCATGATGGAATCCGTTATGAACGAGGGGACCGGCGTCCGCGCGAGGACGCAGTATGGCTTCCAGCGGCCGGCCGCTGGAAAAACCGGCACCACCAGCTGGTATAAGGACACCTGGTTCATAGGCTTCACGCCATCCCTGGCGTGCGGGGTCTGGGTGGGGTTTGATGAGCCAAGGACAATAGCCCCTGGTGCGACCGGAACAGCATTTGCCTTGCCCATCTGGTCAGCCTTCATGCGCGAGGCGACCAAACTTTATCCCAGCGAGGAATTCAGGACGCCTCCTGGCGTGGCATGGATCTCGGTATGCGCTACATCAGGGATGCTCCCAACCACAAAATGCCCATCAGTGCGTATGGAGGCGTTCAAGTCAGGGACAGAGCCAACCGAAACCTGCCCTGTCCACATCCCCGGCGGCGCGCAGGACCTCTGGGAGCAGTGGGAGAAGAAGTTCCAGGAGGGGCAGAAGGGGGAGCCGGGACCCGGAGGGGCCGGTTCGCAGTAGGGGTGAACATGATCGGAATCTCCCTATTTCTTCTTTGCCAGACATCAGGGGACACCCTCCGGTGGTATGACACTATTGCTGTAGGTCATGAGTGTATAGGCTATACTGCAGGTGGTGTCCTGCACTGGGCTATCGTCCTCCCCATAGACTCAAGCCTTGACGGGAGAACCGTCCACTCCGGGAAGGTAAATATATGCGAGCCTCTGGACAGCTCTGGCACCTTAAAGCTGTGTCTGGGAGATTACAATACTCCCAATATCGTCCTGGACTCAGGTAGTTTTCATGCCTCGGATAGCCTGTCCTTCTGTGAAGTCTTCTTTGGGGGATTCCATTATTCTTCACAACGGGGACACCATCTGGCTCTGGTGCTCTCAGTGGCATGCCGCCGGAGAATACCCCGCGACCACTGATGCTGGACCGGCTGTGGACGGCTATGGGAATATGGTCTCTACTGACGGGATCGTTTGGATGAAGCTTACTGATTTCGGCTTCAACTACAACTGGGTCATGGAGCTCATCCTTACGCCCCTGGATGTGAAGGAGGGGTCGGCTAAACCGGAGGAAAAGCTAGCGCTCCTTCCCGCGCCCGGAGGCTTCTATATAACCGGCTATGAAGGACCGGTTCAGATTTACGATCCCGCCGGCCGGTTCGTCCTCAGCAAAGAGATAAAGGGCAAGACCCTGATAAGCCCCCTGAGGCCGGGGGTCTATTTCGTGGTGGCCGGAAGGGAGAGGGCCGGGATCGTTACCCGGTAGGGGCCGTTCGCTAACCGCCCCTGGGGGGGCGAGAGTCATCAGAGAATCTGTCTATCACTGGTCTTTATAAGCGACGAGCAACCAGGAAGAACAACCGACCGAGCTTGCCCCGGCCCTCCTTTTGCCTTTATGATCTAGGCCTATGACCGGACTTTTAATAGCTGTTATCGCTTTTGACGGCCCTGACGCGGAAAGGGTTCCACTGGATACCCTTATAGCAAGGGCAAATGCTTACCAGGAGAAGGCGCCGGTGGGCGCTACTTTTGGCAGGATGAAGGCGGGAGACTGGCAGTTCATCGGCCCTTTGCCCCTGACACAGGAATACTGGTCTGACGGAACCGTCTCCGGCAGGACCTCCTTCGTGCTGAACCACCCGACCGACCCGGACATCGTCTACATAGCCGCGGCCGGCGGTGGGGTCTGGAAATCAACCGATGGGGGGGACACATGGGAGGTGCTGACGGACGCTCTGCCGAACATATCTTCTGGCGCTTTGGCTTTTGAACCAGGAAACCCTGATGTAATCTATTATGGCACGGGAGAAATGCATTTTTCAGGGGATTCCAAGAACGGCGACGGCCTTTACAGGAGCGAGGATGCGGGCCAGACCTGGACAAAAATAGCCTCTGTCTCGGACGCGGGGAGCTACATATCAAGGGTGGTCATAAACCCCGTGAACACGAACATCGTCATGGTCGCCAGGGACAACGGCGTGGCAAGGAGCACGGACAGGGGTGTGACCTGGGAAAGGGTTATCTACACCAGCTGGGTCTCTGACCTGGCGATTGCACCGGACAGCCCGAACCTCTACTTCGCGGGGGTCAATGGCATGGGGGTCTACGTTTCCAGGGACACGGGCGTCACCTGGACGATACTCACGGGTGGCCTGCCAGACCCGTCCGAGCCATTCTACCGCGTCCAGCTGGCAATATCCCAGAGCAACCCTGACATAATCTACGCCTCCTTTGACAATTCCGGGCTTTATGGCCTCTACAAGACAACGGACAGGGGCGCGTCCTGGGTCAAGCTGGAGAACACGCCGGACTACCTTTATCCGCAGGGTTGGTATGACAACTGCCTAATAGTCAACCCAACGAACCCGGACATTGTTTATGGCGGAGGGGTCTTCCCATATGGAAGTGGCTACCACGGCATAGTCAGGACAACGGACGGCGGCGTCACCTGGGAGGACATAACCGATCAGAGCCCTAACGGCAGGGTTCACCCGGACATCCACCACTTCTCCTACGACGCTAACGGAAACCTGTGGGTTTCCTGCGACGGCGGGGTCTGGATGAGCACTGATGGCGGAGATTCCTGGATAAACAGGAACCAGGGCCTGGGAACTATCCAGTTCTACACCCTCGCTATCCATCCCAGGGACACATCCGTCCTGCAGGGCGGCACCCAGGATAACGGCTCGCCAAGGAGGGAAGGCTCAAATGTCTGGAGGGTCATACTCTCCGGCGACGGCGGGCCCCAGCTCTTTGAGATAGACGCGATGCCGGGGCTTGACACCTCTTTCGCTACATATCAGGGATTCGGCGGGCCATACAGGTTCGTGAACGGATACTACAACAGGGACACCCACGGTCCCTGGAACGGACAGGACAGGGCTTCCTGGGCATCGGGAGCATTTTTCACCCATCCTGCCGAAAGGAGCACGATATTCGCGGGAACATACAGGATATGGAGAAGCACGAACTCTGGCGTGAGCTGGACCCTGATGTCCGGAGACCTCACCTGGGGCTCTGGAACCCTGATATCCGCTGAGATTAACCCACAGGACCCCAACATAATCTTCGTCGGAGCGTCTGATGGCAAACTCTCGGTATCCACTGACGGTGGGAATACCTGGATTCCCAGGTCACCGGGTGCAAACCAGCCAATAGAGAGCATAAAGATAAACCCCAACGGCCCCAGGGAAGCTTACATATGCACCTCTTCAAGGCTATACCACACCTCTGACACCGGCAAGACCTGGGACCTCATAAAGACATTCAACTTCCTGGTCAGGGCAATGACCGTTGACTACGAGCTCTGGCCCCCAATGATCATGGTCGCCGGAGAAGGAGGAATTGTCCTCTATTCGGCCGACCAGGGCGCGAGCTGGGACACCCTCGGGACAGGGATGTGTGGCGCTGAGATATACGATATGGACATTGACTTCCAACACCAGGCGCTCTTCATTGCCACACACGGCAGGGGAATGTGGAAACTACCCGATTACCAGGTCAGGGTCTCCGAGGGAGGGAAGGAGATGACCAGGTTCGGGCTGTTCTGGGCGCCGGGGGCTGGAATCTTCTATTGTCTGCCAGAGGGTAAGCACGGTCTCTCGCTCTACGATGCGGCAGGAAGGCTGGTTGCCAGCGCGGAGCTCTCCGGAGGAAAAGGAACCTGGAAAACCCCTGAGCTGGCGCCCGGTGTCTATGTGGCCCGGACAGGGTCCTGGAGCGCGGTGTTCCCGGTCGCGAAGTGATAGCGCTTCTGGTCTGTCAAATAGCCCTGGCACGGGTAAAATACGGGGGAGGAGGGGATTGGTATAATGATCCGGATGCCCTGCCCAATCTAGCAATCCAGATAAACGCCCGGACGAGCCTCAAGCTGGCGACCGAGGAGAAGATCGTTTCTCTTACAGACCCTGGCCTGTCCGGGTATCCGTTCCTATATCTTACCGGCCACGGAAAGATAAGGCTCACCGACGCGGAGCGTGCGGCACTGCGAGAATACATTGAGGGCGGGGGATTTCTATATGCTGACGATGACTACGGCATGGACGAATCCTTCCGCCAGGAGATAAAGAAGGTCTTCCCGGAAAGGGAACTTGAGGAGGTTCCGTTTGATCATCCCATATACCATATTTTCTACGACATGGATGGCCCACCAAAGATACACGAGCACTACGAGGGCCCACCAAAGGGATACGGTATATTCATCGGAGGAAGGCTCGCGGTTTATTACACCTACAACTCAAATGTCTCGGATGGCTGGACTGCCGCGCACGACGACCCGCAGGATGTCCGCGAGCAAGCATTCAGGATGGGAGTCAACATGGTTCTGTATGCGGTGATGTATTGATAGCACAGGCGCCCCGCCTGCGCCGCGGTTCGGGGCCACCGCACCCCCGCAGGGAAGTGACCATATGGGGGGCCCAGGCTAATCTGATCCGGGGCTATCCATCATTTCTCCCAGCCTCTTCAGTATTCTGGCCTCTATCCCCTCGTTGACGTTGCGTATCTTTCGGAGCTCGCGCCTTTCCGCGATTGCCCTTATGGGCTCAGCCAGGTTGTTTATGTTCTGGCCCGCCCAGAAAAGGTTTGACCAGGCCTTTCCCGTGGACTGAAGGAAGTAAGCCTGGTTGATAAATTCCTCTGCTATGATGTAGTTTTCCCGCCGGAAGTCGTCCGGTATGAATCTCTTTATCCTGAATGCCAGGCCGTATTTCTCGCAGAGGCTGAGCATCTTCCTGTTTATCATGAGGCAATAGCTTCCCTTTGGCGCATACCTGCCAACAAACTCCCCGCCAGGAGTTATTTCCCCATCGTAAAGGGCCAGGAACTCCCTCAGGAGGGATTCCCCGAATTCCTCGCGCAGTCTCCTGGCGAACCAGAGGGCCTGGTTATCCCTCATGGTCATTCCACCAAAAAGGATGAAATCAGCGCCCGCGTCCCTGGCGCTTTCCACGACGGATTCAAGGTTATCGTCCGAATCCGCGATCACCGGGACTATCGGTATGAGGTTCACCCCGACCTGCAGTCCCCTGATCTTTTTCAACTCCTTGATGGCCGCGAATCTCTCGCCCGGCGATGGCGCACCGGGCTCAAGGAATCTTGAAAGATTCTCGTCGGTTGTCGTGATCGTGATTGCCACCGCGCAAGAGCTTTTCCCGGCTATTTTTGCGAAAATATCCGCGTCCCTGGTGACCAGGGTGGATTTGGTGGATATGAAAACAGGCCAGCCGTGCCTGAGTAAAACCTCAAGGCATGCCCTGGTGTTTCCGAACTCACGCTCCGCTGGCTGGTATGGGTCAGAGGCCCCGGACATCGCGACGACATCCGGCAGGAGTTTCCTTGCCCGGCTTATCCGTCTGTCAAGCATTCCGGCGATGTCCTTCTTTATGTGAATCAGATGGTCAAGATCGGGGTGGAGGTGATATTTGTGGCTCCGGGAGTCGCAGTAGGTGCACGCGTGCTCACAGCCGGAGTATGTGTTCAGGCCATATCTGCACCAGAACCAGGAATCAATGAACCGGTATATGTTCAGGACGGATTTATATTCCTTTTCCTGATATACAACCCTGCTCACGGGGGGATTATACTGGGGGCACGCGCGCGGGATCAAAAACGAGCCGCTTTACATGACAGGGTAGCCCCGGCTCTATGTTGAGCGTAAGCGAATACTCTTTGTGGCCGGGGCGTGGGATCAAAGACAAACCTTTTTTAAAATTCACCAGAGGGGGTTTTCCAATCCTCTTTCAACCGAAGGTCAACGAGCAAAGCGGGGTTGAGAGTGGAAAGTCCGACCTGGGAAAACGGGATTGGTTTTCTAACCCCGTGGCAGGCATAGCCTGCCCTGGGCTACGCGAAAATGGCGCTATAGTTTCTCCAGCTCGGCCCTGTAATGGCCAAGCAGCTCCGGATACTGGTTCATCTCCTGCCTCCCTGTTTCCGTCAAATCATAGACGCCTCTTGCTACCCTCCTGAACCAGCCGTAGAAGTTGCTACTAAGGATGGAAAGGGTTTTTGGCCCTGTCCCCATTGCCCGGAGCCTTTTCGGCGAAAGGGCGCCGAAGCGCTCAAGACAACAAGCTATGTGAATAGCGTTCTCGCGGTAAGCGGTAACCAGCTTGCGCCGGCTACTGCCTCCAACATTGAAATCGCCGGACCGGCCAGCTACCTCATCCAAGAGCGCCACCTTAAGCTTCCTGGGCTTCCTGCGCTCGTATGGACCGGGGTGCATGACGACCTCCACCCATGTTGGTGGGCCCAACGAGACCAGGATCAGGCCAAGCTCAAGTCGCCTGAGCAAGCGTTTCATCCTCCTCCAGCGTGAACGATCAAAGCCGTCCGGTGGCAGGGGCAGGGCCACATAGACCGAGTCGGTTATCCTCTGGCGCTCGGTCGCCTGAAACAGGAGATCAACGCTGAAGTTTCTCTTGAGCTCAACTATCACGATCTCGTCGCCGCGGGTCGCGACGATGTCACAGGAAGAGACCTCGGCGCGGACTACAAAACCCTGCGCAGTCAGGAAATCCCGAATGGGGCCATAAAGGGAGGTCTCAGCAATCTCTTTCATCAAAATGTTGAGTATCTTCTCCTACAAAATATGCCGTCCGGGATCACTTCTTCCCCTTCGTCTCATCCTCTATTATCCTGACCCCGCGGGGAACGGTTCCCCTCCTCTCCCCTCTTACCGGGCCCTCTCCCATTGCGGCCGCGCCCGCCGCGGCTATCTCTGGCTTGTATGCCCTGCCCACAGGGGCCCTGCGCTCTATTGGCTTCGGCACCTCCCTGAGCCTGAAGAGCCTGCGCAGGGTCTCTGTCCTTATGTCGGCCATCAACTCATCAAACAGCGCGAAGCTTTCCTTCTTGTATTCAACCAGGGGGTCTTTCTGCGCGTATTGCCGCAGGAACATCCCCTCCTTGAGGTGATCCAGCGCGTAGAGGTGATAGCGCCAGGACCTGTCCATCACGGTCAAAAGGGTTATGCGCTCGGCTTCCCTCATGCCATCGGGGCCAAACATGGCCTCGCGCTCCTCGTATAACTGCCTTATTTTTTCAATGGCCGCCTCGGCCATTGCTCTTGGCTCTTTTATTCCCTCAAGGAAAGAGAAATCTCCCAAAAATGCCCAGGACATCTCGTCAGCAAAGGCCCTGCGCTCCTCCTCCTTGGGGTTTTCCGGGCTCAGGTGTTCGTCCATCTTTTCATAGACGAACTCAGGTATGTATTCCTCTATGATGGTCTCGCGCATGTCCGCGCCCTCAAGTATCTGGTCGCGGAGTCCATAGATGACCTCGCGCTGGCGGTTCATCACATCGTCATACTCAAGGAGACGTTTTCGCATCTGGAAGTGCTGCATCTCAACCCTTTTCTGCGCGTTCTCAAGGGCCTTTGTCACCATTTTTGACTCAACGGGTTCCTCTTCCTTCTTGCCCCAGCGTTCCATCATGTCAACGACCTTGTCAGAACCAAAGAGCCGGAGGAGGTCATCTTCCAGACTAAGGAAGAATTTGGACGAGCCGGGGTCTCCCTGCCTGCCGGACCGACCGCGGAGCTGGTTGTCTATGCGCCGGGATTCGTTCTTCTGGGTGCCTATAATGAGAAGGCCGCATGGGACAAAACCCTTGATGCAATCCCTGGGGTTCCGGGGACAGGTTTTCCCCGGGGTGGGCTTCCTGGTGTTTATGGCGCACTCCTTGACCTCTTTTTTGCCCCTGCAGGCCTCGTCCATGTCCTCTGGGCAGGAAACAACGCCCGGGCCGAGCTTTATGTCGGTCCCGCGACCGGCCATGTTGGTGGCGATGGTCACCGCGCCGGGCTGGCCGGCTTTGGACACGATGAGGGCCTCTCGCTCGTGATGCCGGGCGTTAAGGACCTGGTGAGGAATGCCCTTTAGCTTTAGCAGTCGGGAAACGAGCTCGGATTCCTCTATGGAGGTAGTGCCAACCAGGATGGGCCTGCCCCTCTTGTGCCATTTTTCTATCTCATCAACCACGGCCTGGTATTTCTCTTTCTTTGTTTTGAATATCTTGTCCGGGTAATCAACCCTCCGGACCGGTTTGTTCGTTGGTATGGAAACAACATCCAACTTGTATATGTCCCAGAACTCCTGGGCCTCTGTCAGCGCGGTTCCGGTCATGCCCGCGAGGGTATCATACATCCTGAAATAATTCTGTATTGTTATGGTCGCGAGGGTCTGGGTCTCCTCCTGGACCTTAACACCCTCCTTTGCCTCAACGGCCTCGTGCAGGCCATCTGACCAGCGCCTGCCGGGCATCATCCTTCCCGTGAATTCATCAACTATGACTATCTTCCCGTCCATGACCACATACTGGACTTCCCTCTCAAATAGCATGTAGGCCTTAAGGAGTTGCTGGACTGCATGTATCCGGTCAGTCTTGTAGCCGTATTCCGCGAAAATCTTTTCCCTCCTGGAGAACCTCTCCTGGGGGGATAGATCCTTCATCTTGTCTATCTCCGGGAGCGCGGTCGCGAGATCGGGCAACTGGAAAAGATCGGGGTATTTGGCGCTTATGTGTTTTCGGCCCCTCTCGGTGATGTCAACCGTGTGCATTTTCTCGTCTATAACAAAAAACAATTCCGCATCAAGCCTCCGCATTGTTTCGCCCTTGTCCTTCATGGCCTGGAGCTCTGACCGGTCAACCAGCTTCATAACCCCTGGTTCCTGAAGGAGCTTGAAAAGACGCTTGTTCTTCGGAGCACCTCGTTTGACTTGGAGTAATCTAAATCCCGCTTCCTGCGCTTTCCCTTCCTTTAGAAAATGTTCGGCTTCGTCCAGGAATCTAGCCAGCAAGGAGTTCTGCTCCCTGACCATTGAATCAACCACGCCCTTCATCTCCCTGTATTGCTCAACGCGGGAGTGCTCCGCCGGGCCGGATATTATCAATGGGGTTCTGGCCTCGTCAATTAGAATGCTGTCAACCTCGTCAACAATCGCGTAGTAGTGGCCGCGCTGGACCCTGTCCTCAGGGACAAAGGCCATGTGATCCCTCAGGTAGTCAAAACCAAACTCGTTGTTCGTTCCATAGACAATGTCTGCGGCATACTCGTTCCTTCGTATCTCCGGGGGCATCTGGCTCTGGATACAGCCAACAGAAAGGCCCAGACCCTCGTAGATTATCCTCATCCATTCCCTGTCCCTCGCGGCAAGGTAATCGTTGACCGTGACCAGGTGAACCCCCTGGTTCTTCTCCCCCCGTTCGGTTCTAACCCTGCCAATGAGACCGTGCAGGTAAAGGGGCAAGGTCGCGACAAGAGTCTTTCCCTCGCCGGTCTTCATTTCTGCGATTTTGCCCTGGAAAAGAACTATCCCGCCTATGAGCTGGACATCGTAGTGAACCATGTCCCATGTAACGGGGAGGCCGCGGACCTGATACTGGTAACCGAGAAGGGTGTGAGCCCTGGCCTTGACCAGGCCAAATGCCTCCTCAAGCATGGATTCAGCTGGCTCGCCATCCCTGAGCCTCGCCAGGAATTCCTCGGTCTTCTTGAGGAAGTCCTCGTCCTTGAAATTCTTGAAATCCTCAAAAAAAGCGTTTATCCCCTCAACCCTTTTCGCGATGCGGTTGACCACCCTCTGGTTCCGGCTACCTATGACGCGCTCGGTTATCCACTTGAACATGGTTTCTCCTTAGGGTCTAATTATAATGCAGGGCTTTACGCGCGGGCAAAGACCCGCGATCCTCAAAACAGAGAACATTCCCCGACTGGTCCTGATACTTTGAAATCAGCGTCAACTGCCGATCTGGCTGATTGGGCGCAAAAATCCTGGAACCTATTGCCCGGTCTTGAGTTCGGCTATTTCAATGTCAGCCGGGTGAGGGATCATTCAAAACGGGTTCGCTAAAAATCCGTTAAATCAAGGGATAAAGCTTAGCCAGCACGATAAGAGGTTTCCCGGATTCCACAGGCCAGCTCTAATTTTGCAATAATGATTGAAGACCACACCATTTATCTTCCCGGCGCATGCTAAAGCCTGCGTCCACCTTGTTAGACTAAAGCCAGACATGGGATTGGTGATGGGGGAAAAACCGTGGGAGAAAAGCAGTATCCAGGATGAGACCCCTGAGAAATCCCCCCTTTGTCTTTCGGCCTGACCATGTGGGCCTCCGCAGAATAGAGGCCGAGCCTCCGTGGAAACGCTCTCATGACGGGATTTTCAGGGGCCCCTCTCAGAACCTTGATCCTCTGGATGAGACGGCTCTGATTCAGGCCAGTAAGTTATTGCTACTTTATCAGAGCTCTCAGGATGTCAAAACCAGGGATTGATCCTTCCCCCGGCCCAGGCTTAGAATTTGCCCCTAGACCAAGGAGATAACGACATGCCCAAGTGGAGATATGTAAATCTGAGACCGGAAGAGCTTCCAAGGGAATGGTATAATATCGTCGCGGAATTCGGGGACGAGTTTCCCCCGCCAAAGGACCCGGACGAGGGCCCATCCCGCCTCGCGGAACTGCCCAACATGCTAATAGAGGAGTGCTTGAAGCAGGAGATGAGCCCGGAGAGGTGGATTCCCATTCCTGAGGAGCTCCTTGAGATATACAGCCAGGCCTGCAGGCCAAGGCCCCTTTTCAGGGCATACGCACTGGAAAGGGCGCTTGACACTCCAGCCAGGCTCTACTACAAGGCTGAGTTCTACTCGCCTACAGGCTCACACAAGGTCAACACTGCACTCGCACAGTGTTTTTACGCGAAGAAGGCCGGGTTCAAACGCATAACGACCGAGACCGGCGCTGGCCAGTGGGGAACCGCGATTGCTTACGCGGCCGCCTTGATGGGCCTGAAATCAACGATATACTGGGTCAGAGCGGTTCACGACTGGAAGCACGATAGAAGGACATTCATGAAGCTCTACGGCGCGGAGGTTTTCGCATCGCCAAGCCCGAACACCGAGTTCGGAAGGAGCCTTTACGAGAAAAACCCGAAGCACAACGGCTCCCTGAGCATAGCTATATCAGAGGGGCTTGAGGATGCTCGCAGGGACCCGGACGCGGTATATACCCTCGGCTCTGTTTTGAACCATGTTCTCATGCACCAGACCATAATCGGGCTTGAGACAAAAAAGCAGTTTGAGCTTTTTGACGACTACCCGGACATCATGGTCTCGTGCCTGGGAGGCGGTTCCAACTTCGGTGGGTTCGTTCTGCCATTCGCGGGTGAGGCCTACACCAAGGGCCTGAAAACCAGGTTCCTGGCTGTCCAGAGCCAGGTCGCGCCCAATCTCCAGGGAGAATATAAATACGACTTTGCTGACCACGCGGAGATGACCCCCATGCTCAAGATGTATACCCTGGGCCACCAGAAGGAGATGGCGCCAATAAAGGCCGACGGGCTCCGCTACCACGGCGCCGCGCCAGTGATAAGCTTCCTTAGATCAAAGGGGATGATAGATACCAAGGCCTACCCTGGAGACGAGAAAGAGGTCTTCACGAAAGCCCGGCTTTTCATCCAGACGGAAGGCTACATTCCCGCGCCTGAGTCGGCATACTCGGTTGCAGGAGCGATTGACGAGGCCTTGAAGTGCAAGGAAACCGGGGAGGCGAAGTGCATAGCTTTCAATGTGTCTGGCCATGGGTTCCTTGACATACCGGGATACAGGGAGGTCCTGGGACTGGACTAGCTGCTAGTTAAACCAATGAAAAGGGTAGCCCTGGGTCTTTGTAGCCAGGGCTTTTCATTATAGCGATTCCTGGGAGTGCCTGTATAGTTTCACTGCATCAACAACTGACCAGGCGAGACCTCTGATAAACCCACCCCTTAGCTCCTCGTTGTCCCCCTCCGGGCCAGTTTTCGGGCCCGGTTATCCCCGGTTAACCCCCCAAAGGGTCATT